>Ga0181523_10000450_pt1 | contig 46255 bp, 46 predicted proteins | sample PEATcosm2014_Bin_43_FD_119752 | JGI IMG/M metagenome (GOLD analysis project Ga0181523, IMG submission 119752) | Peatland microbial communities from MTU Mesocosm Facility, Houghton, MI, USA - PEATcosm2014_Bin05_30_metaG | ecosystem: Environmental > Terrestrial > Soil > Wetlands > Peat | place... | reverse complement strand
CAGTTCGCCGACTCCGGCCCCGGCTTGCGCGATCCCGAGCGCGTCTTCGATCCTTTCTACACCACCAAACCTGTGGGCAGAGGCACCGGTCTTGGACTCAGCGCCACTTACGGAGTAATCCAGGACCACAAGGGACAAATCACCTGCTACAACCGTCCGGAAGGCGGAGCCGCATTTGAAATCCGCCTCCCCGCGCTCAAATTCACCGCCCCGTTCGCTGAGGCGGCCCGGGTGTAAAGCGCGAGCTACCCTCCGTTCGCGACCATCGCGTCCGCCACTCGTGCCGCCTCCGCCGCGGATCGCACATCGTGGGTCCGAATAATGTGCGCGCCTTTTAGGATCAAAGCGGTTTCGGCGGCCAGTGTACCGTGCAGCCGCTCGGCAGGCGGTGCGTCCGTGCCATCGCGCGCCAGCGTTCGCCCAATGAACGACTTCCGCGACACTCCCGCCAGAAGCGGGAATCCCATCTTCTGCAGTTCGGGGAAATGCGCCAACAGCGGATAATTCTCCTCGAATCGCTTCCCGAAGCCAAACCCCGGATCCAGCACGAGGTGATCGCGCTTGATTCCCGCCAGGGTCGCGGCCTCGGCCCACTGCAGTAAATCCCGCTTCACCGCCAGCACCGGATCGCCAATCGGCGGCAGCGAGCGCCACTCCTCCGGCCGCCCGCGGGTGTGCATCAGCACCCCTCCCACTTTGAGTTCGGCCAGAGTTTTCCCCATCTTCGGGTCCCAGCGGAACCCGCTCACATCGTTCACGATCTCCGCCCCGACTTCCACCGCCGCCCGCGCCACGCTTGCCTTGTAGGTGTCGACGCTTACGAACGCATTTGGACGCCGCCGCTTCAAATCGCGGATCACCGGCAGCACCCGCCTCCGCTCTTCTTCCTCCGGGACTGGTTCCGAGGCGCCGGGCCGCGTCGACTCCCCACCCACGTCAATGATGGTCGCGCCGTCGTCCAGCAACTGCTCGGCGCGGACCACGGCCTTTTCGGCATCGATGCAGAGACCCCCGTCGGAAAAGGAATCGGGAGTTACATTGACCACGCCCATGATCAGAGTGCGCCGCCCTAACTCCAGGACACGAGTGCCGATCTTCCACTGAAAAATCGCCCGCATATTGCAGCTATTCTAGAACGAGCCCGTTTTTTCTGGATGTTACAATCCAGTCAATGCCCCGCTGGCGATCGGTTGCGCGTGTCATTGTCATTGCCCTTCTGATGGTCGCGCCGCTGCTGGCCGCGCCCGTTAAGCCGTTGCCAAATCGCATTGCCGCGGTGCTCAGCGCCCCCGATCTTGCCCGCGGCTTCTGGGGAATCGAAGTAAGTTCTCTGTCGTCCGGCAAAACGACGGGCGAGACGTTGTACGCACAAAACGCCGACAAGCTTTTCACACCCGCTTCGAACACCAAGCTCTTCACTACCGCCGCCGCGCTTGCCCTGATCGGTCCCGATTACAAGTTCCACACTACGGTCGAAACCACTGGCACTCTCGACCGCTACGGTCGGTTGAACGGAGATCTCGTCCTCGTCGGCCACGGCGATCCCAATCTCTCCGGACGCGAACTTCCCTACGATCTCAAAACCCAGCGCAACGACGATCCCATTCAAGCCCTGGAAGTCCTGGCCGACGCGCTCGTGCAAAAGGGCGTCAAATTCATCGACGGCGATATCGTAGCCGACGATTCCTACTTCGCCTTCGAGCGCTACGGGGAAGGTTGGAGCCAGGACGACCTGGTCTGGGCCGACGGCGCTCCCGTCTCCGCACTAACCGTCAATGACAACGTGGTGTTCGTCAGCATTCTGCCCGCCGACCGGCCTGGCGAAAAGGCCTTTGTCAGCGTCAAGCCCTTCGCCGATTACTACCGCCTCGACAATCGCATCATCACTACTCCCGCCGGCACGGGACGCAAGTTTTTCGTCAACCGCGAGCCCGGATCGACCGTGCTTACGCTGTGGGGCAACATGCCGCTCGACGACGCCAGCGCCAATGAAGCGCTCGCTATCGAAGATCCGGCCGAGTTCGCCGCCGGGATCTTCCGCCAGTTGCTCGAGAAACGCGGCATCGTAATCTACGGACACGAGCGCACCCGCCACACCGAACTCGCCACGCTTTCGACTTTCAGCGTGACCGCCAACGTGCCTTCGCGCGGGGGCAGAGTTGACACCAAAGACGACGACGGCCAATCGCGTCCCTTCAAGACCGATCAGCCCATTACACTCGCCAGCTATGAATCGAAGCCCTTGCTGCAAGATATTCGCGTAATCAACAAAGTCAGCCAGAACCTGCATGCTGAAATCCTGTTGCGCCTCCTGGGACGCGAGCGCGGCAACGCTGGAACGGTTGAAGGGGGCCTCGAAGTTCTCCGCGGATTTCTGACCCAGGCTGGAATTTCCAACGACCAATACGCTTTCTATGACGGCTCCGGACTCTCACGCCAGAACTTAGTAACTCCCCACGCTATCGTCCAGTTACTGCGTTATTGCTCGACGCAGCCCTGGGGCGCCGACTACAAAGCGACTTTTCCTGTCTCTGGCATAGATGGATCGCTCTCCGACCGCCTCAATTCTCCCCGGCTGCAAAATCGTGTTATGGGCAAAACCGGCTCGCTTGGCGGCGTGAAAACGCTTTCTGGATACGCGACCACGGACGCCGGACAAGTGGTCGTCTTCTCCATCCTTTCGAATAACTTCAACCTTCCTGCCAAGCGAGTTACCGACGCGATCGATCAGTTAGTCGAGGCCATCGTCGATGACGCGCCCGCGAAACGATAGGGGCGATTGCAGCATGCCAGGAACTCTCCGACTTACCCCTAACGGAGCACGATTCCAAATTCGCTGGTTCCGTCGTAAGGTATCCGATAGTCGGCGAGACGAAGGCTGTTGATCTCCAATTCCGTTCCGATACGCCGCACAGCCACAGGATTACCGATGACCAGCCGCGTCCCAGGGCAGATACCGGTGTGAATATTTCGAGCACCGTAAACCCGGTACTCCGACAGGTAGAGGTCGAACGTCTTGACCGGACTGATGCCCAAATCCGCCGGCCCAGAATCGGAATTCTGAAGCCATTCGCGCACGTTCTGCGGAGCATCCCGCGATTCTCCTGCTTGCGCGGGACAGGTGGTCGCGGACAAATCGGCGGCTATCAGCGTGGAAGTGGGCCTCCGTAATGGCGCGCGACAGTGTATTTCCATATCCGTCGGATATGTCGTCTCGGCGGAGCAGATCCCCACGTCTGGCATTAGGAACTCGCCGGGCGGGATCACAAACTCTCTTCGATTCTCGATGCGGTATTCGGTGAGAGCCAGCGAGATCCGCGCCTTAACGGGTTCCGATTTCACTTGCTCGAAGAAGCTTCTCTTGAGGGTGAAGGTTATCCCCGTGCGCATGAAAGAACCAGGACTTAGATTCGTCTGATCGGAAAAGAACTTGGTTCCCGGAGACACCCAGCCGGAATTCCACCGCAAACCGTCTGGCGCTTCGAGTGACACCTTGACACCGCTCACAATCACAATCGAGTTCTCGGCCATGCGCGAAGGCCGGAGCGGGGTTTGGATCATGATTTCTTTTCCGAAGACGCCGGCTTCGCTGGAGGGATCGGCAGGCAGCGGAGACAGGTAAACGGGTGGGGGTTCACCCGGTCCGAGCCGGGGGAATTCACGACTGACAATCGCGTTATAGGGAGTGGCCACTAAGAGCAGATCCGCGACCAGCGCAAGGGCCGCGATCAGCCATCGCGCCGCGGCTGTCTTCCTCCGGGCGTATTGCCAAAAGATAACGACAACGCACGTGGCAATCAACAGAGTGGCTTCGATGGAACCAACAGGACCTGAGAAACTCGAGCTTGGTATCACCGATGCGACGGCCCCGACACCAATTCCATACAGCGCGACTCCCAGAATTGCCAGAATCGTCTGCACCACGCTGGCGGTAACCGTGGCCAGGGTCGCCATCGGCAGGATGAGGAAAAGAGAGAGCAGGAGTTGCATCCACAGTAGACCGGCGATGTAGTGCGTCGGAGGGAAGCCGGCTTTTGCCAGGAGAAGGAAATCCGCCAGCAGCAGCGGAAGGTTGATGGTGAGCACGACGAAAAGCGCCTTTGCCACCAGCAGTTTTTTCCACTCGTAAGGCCGGGTGACCCAGAACTGCCGATCCCCGACCAGCGCCTCTCCCTGGACGACTCGAACAATCAGAAAAGCCCAGGCGACGGGCAGCAGTGCCGCCACCAACCCCGATAGGAACCGTTGGGCAAAAAGGGCGCCAATAATGTCGTATCCTACCCCAGAGTTCTGGTCGCCGGACCATCCCCTCACATCATTCCAGGAATAGGTTGCCAGCAGCGCCAGCGACGCCGCGATCTCACGCCAGAACCGGCGAAGGTCTTTTCGCAGAATATTCAAGATCTGTTTCATTTCCGGCCCTCTCTATGCGTTGCGCCCGGCTTTTGCCATTGCCAGAAAAATCTCGCGCAGCGTCATCGGACTGAACGTCACATCCCGCACTTCCCCGAACACACCCCGAATCTCGGCTCTGGTTCGCTCGGGCTCGAATCGGCTTTCGATGAATCGCACCACCGCCGCCGCACTGTTCATCTGCATCCAGTTCTCCGGCGCCTTTTCTGGCAAGCACGGCGTCCCGTCGAAAGTCACCTGCACTTCGCGAAAACGCTCTACCAGACGCGTCAGTTCTTCGGAGAACCGCAGCCGCCCCTCTTCCAGATAGCCCACATGGCTGGCGAAGCTTTCGATCTCGGCGAGGTCATGCGACGAAACGAGAATCGTCGATTCCTCCACCCGCTCCAGCAGCCCTTGGATCAATTCATCCCGTACCAGCGGGTCCAACCCGGTGAAAGGTTCATCGAGCACGATCAGCTTCGGGTGATAAGCCAGCGCGCTTGCCAGCGCCGCCTTCATCCGCATCCCGCGCGAGAGGTCGCCCAGCTTGCGGTCCCGCGGCAAATCGAACTGACGGATCAACTCGTCTTCCAAGGCTCTATCCCACGACGGATAGAAGGGCCGCAGATACTCCAGCAATGCGCCCACTCGCATCCACTCCGGCAACTCCTGGTTTTCCGACACGTATCCGATCGAAGTAAAGGCGCGCCCCGCAATCCGCGCCGCTTCGACTCCCAGCACTTCCGCCCGTCCGCTCGTCGGCCGGAAAATGTTCATCAGGATCTTGATCGCTGTCGTTTTCCCCGCGCCGTTCGGCCCTACCAACGCATACACCGCGCCTTCGGGCACGTCGAGATTCAATCCGTTCACGGCTTCCACCCGCCGGAATTTCTTAACCAGATTCTCCGTCCGAATCGCGCTCATCGTCTTCCGCGGCCTCCACGCTCCGCTTCAGGCCCCCTGGGTTCCTCGCCTCCGAGTTTTTTCCAGTGCTGGGAAAGGGAGGCCACAACGTCTTCCAGGGGAATGCCAAGCTTTTTCGCCTCTACCGCCAGTTGTTCGATTTCGTGTCCGAGCAGTTGCGTCCGCTCGATCTTTCGCGCCTCGGGCAACTCCGCGACGACGGTGCCGATTCCCGGCCGCGTTTCCAGCAGGCCCTCCGCCACCAGATGCATGACCACCTTGTGAGCGGTATTGGGATTGATCTTCAGTTCTTTGCTCAGAGCCCGCACCGAGGGAAAGGAGTCTCCCGGCCGCAGCTGCCCCGAGATCATGGCCTTCTTCGCGGCATAGACAATCTGCTCATAGAGCGAGACGCCGGGCCGGAAATCAACGCGGAAGGGAATCACAGCATGTGTACTATAACACGTAGTACAGTCGAGTCAAGAAGAATCTCTGAATTCTGTTTCTGTGAATTTATCCGGGAATTCCTATCTTTTTCCCCACGCGCTGCAGCACTTCGAGCGCCTGCTGCAGTTCGTCTTTCGTGTGCGTAGCGGTCATGATGGTGCGCACGCGCGCTTTGCCTTCGGGGACGGTGGGAAAGGCGATGCCGGTTCCGAGCACGCCTTCTTTGAAAAGCTCGCGGGAGAAATCCATGGTCAGGCGACCATCGCCAATGATGATGGGGGTGATCGGCGTTTCGCTGGCGGGAGTTGTCTGGCCTCCGATGTTGAAGCCGAGCAGGCCGAGTTCTTTTTTCCAGAAACGCGTGTTCGCCCAGAGCTGCTCCATCCACTGCGGCTCGGTTTCGAGCACGTCGAAAGCCGCGATGCAGGTGGCCGCGACCGACGGCGGATGCGACGTAGAAAAGAGGAAGGGCCGCGCGCGATGATAAAGAAAATCGATCAAATCGCGCGTGCCGCAAACATAGCCGCCGAGAGCGCCAATCGCTTTCGACAAAGTTCCAACCTGAATATCGACGCGCCCGTGCATTGAGAAATGATCGATGGTGCCGCGTCCCTGGCGGCCGAGCACGCCGGAAGCGTGCGCGTCGTCGACCATCATGATCGCGCCGTATTTTTCGGCCGCTTCGCACAGACCGGGCAGCGGGCTGATGTCGCCGTCCATCGAGAAGACGCCGTCGGAGATCAGAAGCTTTTTCCCCGGCTGGCTCTTCACGCTGGCGAGTTGCTCTTCGGCGTGTGCAACGTCTTTGTGTCGGAAGACGAGAATCTTCGCCCGCGACAGACGGCAGCCATCGATGATCGAAGCGTGATTAAGTTCGTCGGAGATGATGAAGTCGTCTTTGCCCAGAAATGCCGAAACCGTTCCCGCATTCGCCGTGAATCCGGACTGAAAAACCACGCAGGCCTCGACGTTCTTGAAGCGCGCGATCTTCTCTTCCAGCTCCATGTGGATTCTCATGGTGCCCGCGATGGTGCGCACCGCGCCTGATCCCACGCCATACTTGCGAGTAGCTTCGAGCGCCGCTTCGCGCAGTTTGGGATGGGTCGTGAAGCCAAGATAGTTGTTCGAGGCGAGGTTGATGACGCGCTTGCCGTCGAAGGTGCAGAGCGGCGCCTGCTCGTCATCCAACACGCGCAGCTTGAAGTGCGTGCCCTTGGCCTTGAGTTCGTCGAGTTGATCGGTCAGGAAGGAGAGCGGATTGATGCGCGTGGATGTGGGCATGAGTCGTGCCTCAAATCGCAATTGGGCGTAATTAGTCTACAACTCAACCGCTCGTCTTGACACTGTGGCCAACTCGGCCTAGGTTCTCTTGGTGCAGCTAGACTCGCTCTACGCAGCCAAGACAGATGAAGAGCTTATTTCGTTGGCTCTGCAGAAGGACTCTCTTATCGAGAGCGCTCAGCTCGCTCTTGTCGCCGAACTTGGCCGCCGAAACTTGGAGGTTCCGGCAGCCTTGCCGCCGGTTGTCTCCCCGCCCGCAGGCGCTGAGTCGGAATCCGACCGAACAACGACCTCCGCAACGCCGTCTCGCATTCTGTGGCTGGGATTGTTTTTGCTTGATACCTTTCTCGTATACATGTGTGCTATCCATCTCTCGCCGATGCTGGTAGGGAGGTGGTTCGCTTGGATCGTCACGGCTCTCGGAATTCAGAGCAGCGTGACGCCGGCGGATTGGTATTTGCGTCATCTTGAACTAGCGACGATCGTCCCTGCCTTCGTCGCTGGCTACATTGACCTCGGTCGTTTTCTCCCGGCAACTATCGGAAAACAAATTGCGACATGGCGCTCCGGTTCGGCTGCCCAGTCGAGCTTGGATAATTCCTACTGCTTTCCTGTTGTGGCGCCTGTTGTCCTTTCATGCCCCGGCGTCTGTGCTCTACGGCAGCTCGATGTCAGCGTTCGGATACTACTTTCGATATTCAGCATGTCGTGCCCACACTTTCGAACCTACTCGCCAGTGACCCAGTGCGGGTGTGGTCCCAAATGTCTGTGACGGCCCCGTTTTATGCGGGTGTTGCCTTCAGCGTAGGTGCTCTGGTGTGGAAATATCGGCTGTTACCCAGGATGTTCAGACGTCTTTCTTAGGCTGTCCCAGCGCCGCAATGGTTCCTTTGGTGGCACGCAGATAGTCGGCGGGCGCTATCAGAATCTGCACTCCACGCACTCCCGCCGAGACAGAAACCACATCGAACAACTCAATAGTCTCGTCCACAAAAACCGGGAAGTCGCGCTTGGCGGCGAGCGCGGTCACTCCGCCGCGAATGTAGCCGGTGAGAGCTTGCAGCTCTTTCACCGGGACGAGCTGAATTTTTCTTTCTCCGGCCGCGGCCGCCAGCGCCTTCAGGTTCAGCTCCTGATCGCCGGGGATCACGGCCATAACAATTCCGGTGCGGTCACTTCTTCCTTCAACCCGCGCTACCAGCGTCTTGAAAACCTGTTCCGGCGGTAACCCGATCTTGGCCGCCACCGTTTCCGCGGCGAGGTCGTCGGGATCCACTTCATACGCTCGCAACTCGTAGTGGATTCCCATCCGATCGAGCAGCCGCGCGGCGTTTGTTTTCGATGGCATTCTTAATTGACCCCGGTTTTTCTGAGCCGGTCTCACGTTGTATAGTGTCCAATCAGCGGTTGAGGAGGCTTATCGTGCGTCTTCTGTTCCATTGGATTCTAAGCGCTTTAGCGGTGTGGATTGTAGCCCACGTCGTGCCGGGAATTAGCGTAAATGGCCCCGTGGCGGCGCTGATTGCGGCCGCGGTCATCGGACTGATCAATGCAACTCTCGGCTTGCTGCTCAAGGTCGTCACTTTTCCGCTAACGATCCTGACACTCGGCATCTTCTGGTTCGTCATCAACGCGCTCATGCTGGAACTGGCATCGGCGTTCGTGCGCGGATTCCAGGTGCGCGGCTTCGTGGCAGCTTTCATTGGCGCCATCGTGCTGAGTATCGTGAGTTCGGTGCTGCAATGGCTGATCCTGCCGCGCAAGTCGAGCTAGCCGGGCTGGAGGCCCTCAACCGCGGTTTGCAGCGCCCGCGCGATTTCCTCCGGATCGGTTTCCGGCGCGAACTGCACTGGCTTGCCGATGCGCACTTGAATTTTTCCCGGCGGCGCAGATTTCTTCCCGGCGTTCTTAATTTCGAACAAACCGTCAATACGCATGGGCAGGACGGGGATGCGCAGATTGTTGGCGAGCAGGCCGACTCCGGTGCGGAACGGGTAGAGCCTGCCGTCTTGAGTGTGCTTCCCCTCCGGGAAGACCAGCACGCTGTAGCCGCGATCGACGGCCTCTCCGGCGTAGGCAAAGCTCTTGCGGAAGCCGGACTGTCGCGGCAGCGGGAAGAGGTTCAGCAGGGCGACGCCGAGCGTCCACTGCAGCCGGTCATAAACTCGGAGGGACCACGCACGATCTGGAGCGGGCGAGCGTAACACTTCCAGCGCTTCTCCGCGGGTCGCGGTTGCCAGTTTGTGGCGAATGCGCGCGGGCAGCGCAAACTGGATGAAGCCTACATCGACATCGGCAATGTGGTTGGAGACGACGAGAAGTGGCCCGCGTACGCCGCGCAGGTTTTCACGTCCGGTCACGCGAGGCCATCCCAGAAGAAAGACCGAGGGGCGCATCAGAAGATATTGCGACGCCAGGCGCAGCCAGGTGGCCGGCCAGCGCAGGGCCCAGCGAGGATAGTGGAATGGCCGAGAGCCTGTGAGTCTTTGGCCGTCAGTCGTTCGTCGCTGGGAGGTTTTGCCAACGACTAACGACGGACGACTAGCGACCGACCTGTCCTGCAGCAGTTTTTCCAGATCGCCAACGGTGGCTGCGTTCGCGAACTTCGTCTCACTCAGGTCAATTTGGTAGCGGTCTTCAAGGGCGCTGAGCAGTTCCACTCGTTCGAGGGAGCTTAATCCCAGCCCGCTTTCGAGGCTCGATTCCGGCATCAGGTTCGACGCGGCGCGGCCGGTGATTCGCGCCAGCAGTTCGGACAGCGGGCTGGCTGCGTTCACCGGCGATTGCCCGCGGAGAGCTGCCTCGACCGCATCGCGAATTACGTTCCGGCGCGGTTTCTGCGTGGAACTGCGAGGGAAATCTTCCTCGGGCCAGACGAACCAGGTGCGCATGCGCTGATATTCGGCCAGCGTTGCGTTGGCGCGCTGGACGACGGCCTGCACATCGATGGTCTTCCCATCGGTTGCCTCATCAGCGCTGGAATTGCGGGCGCGCGGAATCAACACGGCGCAGGGCTCGGCATTTCCGCCGCGCTCGAGCCCGACAACCACGCAATCCCGAACCTCCTTCTGACCTCGTAGGGCCGCCTCCAGGTCCTCGGGATGGATGTTCATGCCGGCGGGCGTAACGATCACTTCTTTTTTGCGGCCCTTGAAAAAAAGATTGCCCTCCTCATCGAGCGCGCCCAGATCGCCGGTGCCATACCAGCCTCCGTCTTCCGATTGCGCCACCGGCTGCAGTTCGCGGCCGTTCCAATAATTGCCGGCGACGCCGCTGCCCCGAACCAGAATCTCGCCGTCGTCCGCCAGCTTGATTTCGCGTCCCGGCAGAACTTTTCCGATGGAGCCGCGGCTGGTGTGGAAGGGATGGTTCAGGCTGATCAGCGAAGTGGTTTCGGTCAATCCGTATCCCTGGACCACAGCGTATCCCAGGCGATGCCAGAATTCTTCGGTCTCGCGGTCAAGGGCGGCGCCACCGCTGATCATGGCCCAGAATTTCCATCCGAACTGGCGGCGCAGGGCGCGGAAGGTCCACCAGCGCCGCAGAAAGTGCTGGCTCGATGCGGCGGCGTAACGGGCGGCAAACTTCTCGCGACCGCCAGCGTTCTCAACATCGCGTTCGATCTTCTGCTTCAGCGATTCGATCATGCGCGGGACAGCCACCAGCACCGAGACGCGTTCGCGGCGGATGGTCGCCATGACTTCCGTCGGATTGAATGTGTTTTCAAACACGACAGTCGCGCCCAGCAGCGGCGGAAGAAAAATCCCCAGGAATTGGCCAAAGACGTGGCTCAACGGCAGCAGGTTCAGAAAGCGGATGGGATGCACGAGCCGCTCGTACTTCAGGTATTTCTTGATCTCCGTCTCGATCGGGACGAGGTTGCCGACCACGTTGGCATGGGTCAGCACGACCCCCTTGGGCTCGGCCGTGGTGCCGGAAGTGAAGACGATTTCGAGTGGATCGGAAGGCTGAATCTGCGCGGGACGAAAACGTTCGGCCGGACGCGCTGCGACTCCGGCCTCGAGATCGGCGGGATCGATCGTCGCGATGCCCTCCACGCCTTCAAAAATCGGGGCGCGCTCGCGCGGACACAACACCAGCCTGGTTCGCACCTGGGCGCTGATGCGGCGGGCAAAATCGGGGCTGGCGGCATCGTCGACGGGCACGGCAATGACCCCGCAAAGCGAGCATCCGAGAAACGCCGCCACCCACTCGGCACAGTTCGGACTCCACAACAACACCGCGTCGCCCTTGCCGATGTTGCGCGCCAAAAGCTCGCGGGCAAACTGATATGCCACGGCGGCTACGCGCTGGTAGCTCCAACGCTCGCGCCGGTAGCCACGGGGAAACACGTAGGCGCAGTCTTTGTCTTTGTCGCTGTCGTTGCCCTTGCCCCAGCGCTCGAAGTCGTCCAGCGAATCCAAAAGACTTGCCCGCACACCCTGTTTAGTAGCACAATTCCCAGAACTTTACAGCTATACTGCCGCGCCATGCCGTACGGGGAAGCTGGATGACCAGATTTCTTCTAGTTCGCGCCGTGATGGTTCGCATCGTTTTCGCGGTGGGGATGTGCGGCCTGATCTCGTGCCAGCAGCCCGCTTCCACGAATGGCGCGAGTTCGTCGCCGTCTTCCATGAGTGGACGGATTGGAATGCGCGTGACGAACCTTCCCACGCGCGACCTCAGCCGGGACGAGGCGGCCGGTGGGCACATTCTACGCAAGCATGTGGGCCGGAGCGATGAGCAACTGCGCGAGCGGCTGGAGTCAGAACCACGCATTACCGGCGCGTCGACGTATACCAGCCGCCTAGTCGCTGAGAGCGCAGTGGGTGCGGCAATCGACGAATCGCGGGACCGGATCCGGCGCTGGCTCGGCCGCTCGGGTGGACATCCCAACCTGGTGCTCGACTACGACAGCCCGACTCCGATTGGCCGCACCATCAATCGCGGCGAGAGCCAGCCGCATCCGTGCTCGCACGCTTTGGTCGTACTGAAATACGCCGAGCCCAACGATTACTACGTTTTGACTTCGTATCCGGAGTGCCGCTAATGAGCCCGAAACTGGAAATCAACGCCGCCCACTTTCCCGCGCTGCATTCGTTTCTGCGGGGCTACTTCCACGAGGATGTCGCCGACGAGTACGGAACTCCAGCCGAGGCGGCCGATCAGTTTTGCGAAGATGCTGAAACCGACGAGCGCATCCCGGTGGCGCGGGAGTGGCAGCAGCTTTCTGACCTTACCCACGCGCAGGCCGCCGCCCTGAATGCGGCATTGAAGAAACTGGGCAGCGCGATTCAGTTGACGGAAGAGGATATCCCGAAGGTGGCGGCGATCTTCGCGCGTTGCCTGGCCGTGAAACCGCATCGCCGAGTGGCCAACGAGTAATGGCCCCGACCGGACGCGCGGCCAGCCGCCTCTCTACGGGAATTACCCTTCCCGCCCGACGCCCAGCGCGTCGGCCACGCGGTTGATGTAGTTGAACCACGACGCAATCAGCGTGATCTGCAGGATAGCCCGATCCTCGAAGCCTGCGGCCCGTAATTTCTCGTGATCGTCTTTCCAGACCTTGGTGGCGTCTTTCGTGAGCTTCACAACGTAATCGACCATGACGCGCTCCTGCGGCGTGATGGGCGCGGTGGTGTAATCGCGTTTCAGCGCTTCGACCAGTTCTTTATCCAACGTGACGCGGCGCAGAAACTCTGCGTGGGACTCGATTCAATACACGCACCGGTTGGTCAGCGAGACCATGGTGGCGATCATCTCATGCTGACGCCGCCCGAGCGGCAGGTCGGAGGACATCAGCGCGCCGAAGGTCGAGAAGGCATGGTAGAGCGCCTGTGGAATCAGCGAATGCGAGGTTACAATCGAGGAACCACCGCCTTCGACGGGATGGACGGGAACGGCGTACTCCTGCGGATAGAGCGGCTTCTGGCCTTCCATCGCTTGCTTTAGTTCGTCGTCAGCTTCGGAAAACGGAATGGTCCGAATCCAGGTCATGGTCTCGATCTACCCTCCACCCGTGGGCGCCCGTTGTTCCGGGGTCCTCACACCCTACACGCTGGCTGGGCAGTTGCCAATAGCTGGAAAACGCTAGGGAAGGCGTCCGACAGCCGCTGCCGGTGGCAACCGTGGAGTCCCAATCGATGGAAAAACGTCCTTTTTGTGACGTAGGATACAGCGCGCAGTGCCGGCGCTCGGTATTATTTGGCGCGCGCTGGCTTTGTCCTGCGTTATATTCTTTCGCTTGCCGCCGTTTTCAGGAGGTTTGAATGCCGCAAGATACCTTGACGATCACCGACAACCGTACCGGGCAGAGCTACACTCTCCCCGTTGAAAACGGAACCATTCGCGCGATGGATCTGCGCAAGATCAAGACCGGCCCCGACGATTTCGGCTTGATGACCTATGACCCGGCTTTCATGAACACAGCGTCCTGCCGGAGCGCGATCACCTACATTGACGGCGATCGGGGAATCCTGCGCTACCGCGGTTATCCCATTGATGTTCTCGCCGAACACTGTACCTATCTCGAAGTTGCCTACCTGCTTCTGTTCGGGGATTTGCCTAACGCCAGTGAATTGAACCATTGGGTGGATGAGATCACGCACCACACCATGCTCCATGAAACCACCAAGAAGTTCATGGAAGGATTCCGCTACAACGCGCACCCCATGGCGATGCTGGTGAGCACGGTGGCGGCGCTGTCGACGGTGTATCCGGATTCGAAGAACATCCACGACCCCGCGACCCGGCTGCTGCAGATCAAGCGCCTGATCGGCAAGATGGCGTCTATCGCGGCCATGTCCTATCGCCACAATGTGGGATTCCCGTACGTCTATCCGGACAACGACCTCACCTATCCCGAGAATTTCATGAACATGCTGTGGAAGATGGTCGAGCCGAAGTATGCTGCGAATCCGGTGATTGCGCGGGCTCTCGACATCCTTTTTGTGCTGCACGCCGACCACGAGCAGAACTGCAGCACGAATGCCATGCGCGCCGTGGGCAGCTCCCACACCGACCCCTACCTGGCCATTGCCTCGGCCGCCGCCGCGCTTTCCGGCCCGCTGCACGGCGGGGCCAACGAAGAAGTGCTGCGCATGCTGGACGAAATCGGTTCCAAGGACAACGTCCCGGCCTACATCAAGAAAATTAAGGAAGGCAAAGGCAAGCTGATGGGCTTCGGACACCGCGTTTACAAGAACTACGATCCGCGGGCCAAGATCATCAAGTGGGCCGCCGATCAGGTGTTCGAAGTTACCGGGCGCAATGCCAGACTGGAGATTGCTCTGGAACTGGAGCGCATCGCGCTCGAAGACGATTATTTCGTGCAGCGCAAGCTCTATCCGAACGTGGATTTCTACTCCGGCATCATGTACCAGGCGATGGGCTTCAAGCCGGAAATGTTCACCGTGCTGTTTGCGATTCCGCGCACCGTCGGCTGGCTGGCGCAATGGCAGGAGTTGCTGACCGACCCCGAACAGAAGATCGCGCGCCCGCGGCAGGTGTGGATCGGCCACGAGACGCGGGAGTTTGTGCCGATGGAGAAGCGTGGGAAGTAGAAGTTAGATCGTGTGCGGACAGATCGTGTGGGGACGGGCGCCCTCGCCCGTCCAAGCCGAGCGCAGCTCGGCAGCTGCCCGTAGTCGCACAACTCCGGGTTCGCTCTACCCGCCGGCAATGGCTCCTATGACGATAAAAGGCTCCGCCCCGGACGCGACAGCGTCCGGCAGCGGGGCATCCGGCGACTCGTGGGACAGATCCTCTTCGCAGGCAAAGAAACGCAAGAACGGCCGGCGCTGCTGCGTGACGTGGTCTCGGATGGTGCCGCGCAGCATCGGATAGCGGACCTCGAGCGCGTCGAGGACTGCGCGCGGCGTGGCCGGGCCGTCGACTTCGATTTGCAACTCACTCCCGACTTGGGCCAACGTTCGGAGGTGATGCGGGAGAATTACTCGGATCATGTCGGTCTGCTCACGCCAGCGTCTGAACCTCAACCGAAAGCACCGCCGGAAGATCGCGCACAATCGGCGCCCAGCTGTCTCCAGCGTCGGCGGATGCGTACACTTGTCCGCCGCTGGTGCCGAAATACACGCCGCACTCGTCGAGCGAGTCGACGGCCATGGCGTCGCGCAATACGTTAACGTAGCAGTTGCTCTGCGGCAGGCCTTTGGTTAGCGCCTCCCACTCGTTACCGCCGGTGCGGCTGCGGAAGACGCGCAGCTTCCCATCCGGAACAAAATGCTCCGAGTCGCTTTTGATGGGGACGACGTAGATGGTCTCCGGCTCGTGCGCGTGCACGTCGATCACGAACCCGAAGTCGGTCGGCAGGTTTCCGCTGACCTCCTGCCACGAATCGCCGGCGTCGTTGCTGCGCATCACGTCCCAGTGCTTCTGCATAAAGAGCACACTCGGACGCGACCGGTGCATAGCGACGTGGTGAACGCAGTGGCCGACCTCGGCAGTCGGATCGGGGATGTATTGCGAACGGAGTCCGCGGTTGATCGGCTTCCACGTCTTGCCGCCGTCATCGGTACGGAACGCGCCCGCCGCCGAGATCGCGATGAAGATCCGGCCAGGGTCGCTCGGATCGAGAATGATGGTGTGCAGGCACATGCCGCCCGCGCCCGGCTGCCATTTGGGACCGGTGCCATGCCCGCGCAGCCCGGAAAGTTCCTTCCAGTTCTCGCCGCCATCGGTCGAGCGGAACAAGGCTGCGTCTTCCACTCCGGCGTAAACCGTGTCGGGATCGGTGAGCGACGGCTCCAGATGCCACACGCGCTTAAATTCCCAGGGATGCTGCGCGCCGTCGTAGAATTGATGCGTGGTAAGTGGCTTGCCGGTCTCGGCAGACGTGTCATAGACGAACTTGTTGCTCGCGGCCTTCGGGGGACCCGGGGCGGGCGGTTCTCCGGGCGGCGTCCCGGGCTGATGCCAGGTTTTGCCACCGTCGTCCGAGCGTTGAATGATCTGCCCGAACCAGCCGCTGGTCTGCGACGCATAAATGCGGTTGGGATCAGCGGGCGATCCCTTGAGGTGATAGATTTCCCAGCCCGCAAAATGGGGGCCGCTAACATCCCATTTCTCGCGCTTGCCGTCCGACGTGAGAACGAACGCGCCTTTGCGCGTGCCGACGAGAACTCGTACTTGGCTCATGCTGCGCTCCTTTTTTGTTTCAGTCACCCCGATCTTTTATTTCACTCGCCCCGATAAGCTCGTTTCAAGCCTTCAATGTCAATCTTGGTCATTTGCAGCATGGCTTTGAACACCCTTTGCGATTTCACCGGGTCTTTGTCCTGCATCAGCTCGATCAAAGCCCGCGGAACAATCTGCCACGATACTCCGAATTTGTCTTTCAGCCATGCGCATTGCAGTTCGCTTCCCCCGGCGGAGAGTTTCTCCCACATCTCATCTACTTCTATCTGCGTCTCACAGTCGACAAAGAACGATATGGCTGGAGAAAAGGTGTAGTGCGGGCCGCCGTTCAGCGCCATGAAGTTTTGCCCTTCTAGCTGGAAGGTCACCATCATCACCGACCCCTTTGGTCCCGGCCCGGCTTCTCCGTAACGGGCGATGTTCAGGATTTTCGAATTCTTGAAAATGGAAGCATAAAAGTTAGCGGCCTCTTCGGCCTTGCCGTCGAACCACAAGAAGGGTGTGATTTTCTGCATAGAGTTTTCCTCGTCTTGCATTGATCTTTATGGCTCGCCTGGATCGAACGTCAGTGCCCATCCGCGGGATCAGCCGTACCGTCTGACCATTTGGCAACCGGAATCAGAAATACCGTTAGCCGGTCCAGATTGTCCTCAGACGCCAGAATCGGGGAGCCCGGCAGATTTGCGCCCCAAGTTTGAGCGTCGGCTTGCGGAACGAAAAACATCAGGTGGGGGTGCCAGTGCCCGCCACGATCGCCCAAGTACTGTTGCTTTGACATCATGTAGCACATCGCGCCGGTTTCCGGCGGCGGCAATTCCTTCCCGTCGAAAGCGGCTTTGACGGCCTCGGCCATCTGGTCTTTGGATCGCGTAGCCAATATCACGTCGGTCTTCTTGATGGTTTGCGGAACTTGGGATCGTGCAGCCAGCGTGTTAAAACAGATCGGAGCCCGCAGCTTAGGATTCCAAAAATCGGGATCGTCGGTCCCGGCGGTCCATGACCGCCACACCAGGCACACGAAACCGTTCTTGCCTTTGACTGCGGTTTCATAACCATGCCGTCCGAGGACCATGACCTCGGCATCGCGTGAGATGGACTCGGGGGCGGCGCTCTGGGCTAGCGCTATCTCGGCATTTCGATCCGGCATCAGGTATTGGTCCAACGGGGCCATGGTCAGATACGGTGCTTTGGCGTCCTGGGCTGGCGCTTGCCACGCCACGGCCAGCGCGACAGCCACCGCGAAACTCCTTAAAGCAATCGTCCCGACTGTCTTTTGCTTCATTGATCTCTCCTGAGATATGATTTTCGCATTTAATTCTCCTCTGCTGTACCGGGTTTCTGCCACGATCTACAAGTCTGCTTCCGAAGTTCGCAGCGGGATGAGCGCGCACAGCCGGTCGTCGCGCAAGAACGGTCCCAGCCAAACCAGCGCTCCGAAAATGGCAGGAAAGAGCGTTTGAAACAACGGGTTGCCGACACGCAAGTTGAGCTTCGTGGCGCCGCCCAGGTAGCCCGTGAGCAAGATTGCGCCGAGAATAGAGGTGCGCGGGACTGCGTAGAAAGCGACAGACACCAGCAAGACGGTTCCGATAACCGGAGCGAGACGCGCGGGATATCCGAGGCGTGCGAATGCCTCCTTGACCTGGGGTGCCTTGATGATTTTTGTGACGGCATCGAGGAGCAGGAACGCCACCACCAAGCCGCTGAGAATACGCCCGGCCCAGAGGCTCATCCTCGAGGCCGGAACAGTTTGAGTCGCCGACTGCATTGGAGTCTTCTCCAGATTTGTTCGAGGTCCTATCCCGCTTCCAGGGTCGTAGCTCTGGTGAAGTGGATTCAGAACTCGCTCGCGTGAAATTAGCAAAAATTACTTGTATAACGCAAGTAATAAATTTACCCTATTGAAAATGCCTAAGACGCCACGGGAAAAGTCCGTTCCAAAGCGCCGATCGGGGTGCCCGCTGAACGCTTCAGTGGAAATGCTGGGTGATCGCTGGTCCTTGCTGATCATCCGCGACATGATGCTGCGCGGGGCCCGGACCTACAAGGAGTTTCTGGAGGGCTACGAAGGAATCGCGACCAACATCCTCGCCGATCGCCTGCGGAAGCTGGTGGCTCATGGAATCGTCACCACGGAAGCGGACCCATCGGACGGGCGGAGGCTGATTTATTCGTTGACGGCAAAAGGAATCGATCTGGCGCCGGTCCTCACCGAAATGGTGCTCTGGGCAGCCGCGCACGAAGAAACCGGCAATCAAGCGCTCGTCCGGCTGATGCGAGCGGACAAGGAGAAGTTCCTGGCGGGAGTGCGGGAGGGCTGGCGCGACCGCCAGTCACTCTGAGCCGGGCCTCCGAGCGGGGTTAACACTGGCTCCCATTCTGGAAGTGAGGGAGCGGTTTTTCCGGAACCGGACGTACACGCCCTTTCGGTAACCCCCGGTAATCGTCGGTAACCATCGGACTGCGGGTACCCGGCCTTACAATTACCTTACTCCGCAATCCCGGTTCCTGCGGTTTGCGGGGTTTCGTCTGGGAATTTCCCGGCGAGGGTTGGACCCGTTCGGCAAGGCTCGGGGAAAGCGCCGGCATTCGACGGGAAGAGGCTGGAGTCCGCACATTCTATGGCGTTCGGTTTTGGTTTTAACAAAGAAAAGATTCTCAGCGCCGCGGAAAAGTTTGTCCAGCAGGGCAAGCTGCAGAACGCCATTGCTGAGTACGACAAGGTCTTGAAGCACGACGCCGACGACCTGACCGTCAACAACACTATCGGCGATCTTTACGCGCGTCTCGGCGACAGCGCGAAAGCCATCGAGTGCTTCAAGATCGTCGGCGATGCTTATGCCGCGCAGGGCTTCACGGTCAAGGGCATCGCCATGTACAAGAAGATCACCAAGATTCAGCCGAGCGTGGATGGATCTCTGAAACTGGCGGAACTCTACACCCAGCAGGGGCTGTTCAACGACGCCCGCGCCCAGTACCTGCAGGTTGCTGAAGACTTCATGAAGAATGGCGACCTCGAACATGCGGTGCGCCTTTTCCAGAAGGTCCTCGAAATGGACCCGGAAAATGTGCCCATGCGAGTCAAGCTCGCCGAGGTTTATCTCCGGCTGGGCAAGAAGAAAGAGGCGTGGGAGATTTTCAGCGCGGCGGCCGAGTCGTTGCGCTCGCGCGGCTCACTGGCCGCTGCCGAAGACATTCTGAAGCGGATGCTGACACTCGATCCGGGCAACAGTTACGTTCTGCTGCTGCGCGGCAAGGCCGCCCTCGAGAGCGACGATCCAAAGAGCGCCATCGAGTGCCTGGAGAAGGCCGCCGACATCGATTCTCATCCCGAAGGTTTGCGCGACCTGCTGAAGGCGTACCTGCAGATCGGGAACTCGGCCAGCGCGGGTCCGATCGCCGAAAAGCTGCTCACTGTGCACAACGATCCCGAGGGGCTGTTTCAGCTGGCGGAGGGTTGCGCCCGCCTGGGTCAGTATCACGAGGCCCTCGACATTTACACCCGGCACGCCGATCGCCTGCTGGCGACCGACTCGACCAAACTGCTGGCCAGCCTGCATTCCATGATCAGCCACGTGCGCGACGATTCGGGCGCGCTGGACGCGTTATTGCTGCTGCTGAACAAAGCCGGCGAGAGCACGCACGTCAACGAGGTCACCGAGCTTCTGGCGCACTCTTCGGTCAAGGATGGGAACCTGGCCCGGGCTCGCGACCTGTACCAGATGCTGGCCGCCACCGAGCCCCAGAACCAGATGCACATGCAGAACTACCAGCAAGTAGCGGAGCTCATGGACGAATCGTCGCCCGCCGCTGGGATCTCCTCGGAAGAGGGGTCGGTTCTCGTAGAGGAGTTGGAAGCGACCGCACCGGTCATCGATCAGTCTTATCCCGACGAGGTCGCGATCGCGGTGCGCTCCGCGGTCACCGACGCGGATCTGTTCCTGTCTTACAATCTGCCGGACAAGGCGGTCGTGCCCCTGCTGGGCGCTCTGCCGCAGGCGCCGCGCGACGCGCGCCTGAACCAGCGCCTGGCCGCGCTGCACACCCGCTTCCAGCGTTTTACCGAAGCCGCCGTCTGCTGCCGCACCCTGGAAAGCGTGTATCACGAGGCGGGTTATCCAGATGAAGCCGTGCGCTACGGAGAACTGGCCGCGCGTTATGAACAGAGCGCGGAAGCCCCGGCGACAGTTGTTTCCCCGGCTGCCGCTTCGTTCCCGGCCCGCTCCGTTGCCCAGGCTCCGGCCGCCCCGTGGCCGGTGGCCGCGCCTCCGGCTTCCGATCCGGAAGTCGTGGCTGCGGCGCATCCCGAATTCGCCGTCCAGGAATCGGCGGTGCACGAGTCCGCAGGAACGCACGATCTTTCTTCTAACGTCTCCTCCGACCTTTCCTCTGAGTGGGAGGATTCTTTTTCCGTCGACGAGCCCACTCCGGCCGCGAAACTACCGCCCACCGTGGAAGGCGCAGCCGAGGCCGACGCTTCGAGCAATCCCGAGATTGCCGAGACGGTCGAAGAGGTCCGTTTCTACGTCGAGCACTTCATGACGGACCAGGCCCGCGCTGGGATCGAGAAGCTCGAAACCCTGACCAGCGATGCCCGCATTCTCGATCCCCTGCGCGCCGCTATCGAATCCGCCAGCCACCCGGCAGACGAGCCCGAACCGGAAATAACCGAGATCAACGCCGATGAGATCAATGCGGACGAGATCAATGCGGACGAGATCATCGCCGACGCGATCAGTGCCGGCGAGCCCGCGGATTTCGAAGTTGAAGTGGAGACCCAGCACGGGTCCGAAATCGCCGCCTCGCCCGATCTGCTGGCCGGCTATCACCACGAAATCGATGCCGGAATTCACGAGCCCGCGCCCGCGAAACTCGATCCTGAAGTGGAACCGGCTTACGCCGAACCCGCGCACGCCGAGGCCAAGCATGCCGAGCCAAGCGAGCTGACCGAGCTGGTCGCAGATCTGGAAGCTACGCTCGGCGATTCTTTCCCGGCAGCGCTGCCCGTCGCCGAGCCTCCCGCCGCCCAGCCTCTACCGAGCTGGCCGGTGGCGAAAGCACCGAAGCGCGCCGCGGCGCCAGCGCCGGCCGCTGCCCGGACGCACGCGCCGGAACCCGAGCCCGTGCCACATATCGAGATTCCGGCTGCCCCTCCAGCCAGGCCCGCGGTAGCAGCATCGGCCGGAAGCGTCGCGACCGCTGCCGCTCCGGCCATGAGCTACAGCCCCGCTCCCGTGCGTCCCTTGGGCGCCGGAGCCCAGGCCATGCATCCCTCTGGCAGCATCGATCTCTCGGAGATGTTCGGCGAGTTGAAACACGAACTCGAAGAAGAGGTTGCCGCCGGCGACGACGATCCGGAAACGCATTACAACCTGGGCGTTGCCTTCCGGGAAATGGGCCTGCTCGATGAAGCTATCGCCGAATTGCAGAAAGTCTGCAACGCGATCGAACACGGCAAAGCATTTTCGCAACCCGTCCAGACCTATACCTGGCTGGCCCAGTGCTTCCTCGATAAGGGAGTTCCCGACGCCGCCATCCGCTGGTATGAGAAGGCGCTGAACATTCCCGGACTCGATGACGAGGCGCGCGTGGCCATCAACTATGAGCTGGGGTCGGCCTGCGAAATAGCCCTGGACAAGCCCGCTGCGCTGCGCCATTTCACCAGCGTGTACGGTTCGAACATCGATTATCGCGACGTGGCCGAGCGCATTCAGGCCCTGAAGTCGTAGAATGCACCCAGTGGGTTCGGAATTTGCGTGGGGATACGGTCCGGCCCCGCGCCACCCCACGGCCTTATCTACAACGACGCGTGAAATGATTTCCGATCCCAAGCTACCCTTTGCCAGCGGCTCCGCCAGTGTCGGGGAACTCCAATCCCCGGCGGAAACCTCGGACCCGGCCGTTGCCGCCCCGGCTCCAGTTTCCGCTTCCCGGCCCTCGCCGTCGGTCGCGCGGGTGTGGCTTCGCCGCATTGGCGTGCTTCTGTTCGTGTTTTTGTGCGCGACGCTTGGGGTGATGCTCATGATTCTGCCCTGGCGCCCCGAGTGGTCCGACAACCCTCTGCTTCTCCCGTATCCCACGCTTCGCGCCGTGGTAGGGAGCGGCTTCGCGCGCGGCGTTGCGACCGGCTTGGGCGTGCTTAATGTCTGGATTGGATTTTGGGAGGCTATTCAATATCAGGAACAGGACTGAATTGGATCATTGAGACATTGAGTCATTAAAACCCGACGCGCAATGATTCAATGTCTCAATGATTCAATGTCTCAATAATTATGACTGATCAACCACTCAAGCCCGCTCCCCTTGCCTATCAGAACGAACCCTTTCTCAACAGTCCTGACGGCAGAATTCTGCGCCTGCTGTCCGAGTACAGCGAGCCGCTCTCGCGTTTCCGCCGCGAGCAGATTCAGGACACGGTCGTTTTCTTCGGCTCCGCCCGCATTCACAGTCACGACCTCGCCGCGAACCGTCTGACCGAAGTCCGCGCCAACGGCGTTCAACTCTCCGACGCACTGCAGGCCAGGGATATGAAGCGCGCCGAGGCCGCCGTCGACATGGCTCGCTACTATGAAGACGCGCGCCGGCTGGCCCGCCTGTTGACCGAATGGTCCACCCATATTCCCGCCAAGCGCCACCGCTTCGTGGTCACCACCGGCGGCGGCCCGGGCATCATGGAAGCGGCCAATCTCGGCGCCCACGAAGCGGGAGGAAAGACCATCGGCCTCAACATCAACCTGCCCTTCGAGCAGACTCCGAACCCGTACATCACGCCATCGCTGAACTTCGAGTTCCATTACTTTTTCATGCGCAAGTTCTGGTTCGCGTACCTGGCCAAAGCGCTGGTGATCTTTCCCGGAGGCTTCGGCACGCTCGACGAGTTTTTCGAAATCGTCACCTTGGCCCAAACGGAAAAGCTGGCCAAGAAGATTGTCATCGTCATCTACGGCAGCGATTACTGGAAGAAGATCATCAATTTCGAAGCCATGGTCGATGCCGGCACGATTGCGCCAGCGGACCTCGAACTGTTCAAGATGTCCGATTCGCCGGAAGAAAGTTTCGAATTTCTGAAAGATGGACTGACCAAGTACCATCTCGGCCCACAACAACCCAAACGCGCCGGCGAAGTGGCCGTCCCGGAAATCGCCAGGACCCGCCCGTAGCCCGATCTCGACGCGCGGGCACCCTCGCCCGCGCTCCCGTAAAGATGCGGCGGGCCGCGTCTCGTCTCGCCTCACGGTTCCCTCCGCTCCCAACAAGACGGGGCAAGCCCCGTCTCTACAAATGAACCTTTCGCAGCCCCTCTCCGTATACACTGCTTCGGTTCAGTGTTTTCAGGAGACAACAAAGCATGTTCTTACGATTAACAATGGCGACAGCGCTCTGTTGCCTGATTCTCTTCGGCATAACTTTCGCGCTGGCTCAACCGCCGACCGCGAACCAGATGCCATCGGTGGTCCAGGTCCCCGCGGAGGCACAGCCCTCGCCGCACTTCGACGCCACCGCGGCCACCAACGCCTACCTCGCGCAGATTCCTCCCGACAAGACGGCCCGTTCCGATGCCTATTTCGAAGGCGGCTATTGGCTGATTCTTTGGGATTTTCTCGCTGGCGTCATAGTCGCGCTGCTGTTGCTGAATCTGCGGTGGTCCGCCCGCATGCGCGATCTGGCGGAGCGGGTCACTCGCTTCAAGCCGGTGCACACGTTCGTGTACTGGTTGCAATACCTGATTCTCACCAGCATCCTCGTTTTTCCGCTCACGGTTTATGAAGATTATTTCCGCGAACACAAATACGGACTCGCCACTCAAACCTTCGGCCCCTGGATGGGAGATCAGCTGAAGAATCTGGCGGTAAACCTGGTGCTGGGCGGTGTGCTGGCGATGCTGCTGTTCGGCGTTGTCCGCCGCCTTCCGCGAACTTGGTGGATCTGGGGTGCGGCCGTGACCATCCTGTTTTTGTTCTTTGTGGTGCTCATCACGCCGGTCTATCTGATTCCCATTTTCAATAAGGTCACGCGTCTCGACGATCCGAAGATTGTCGACCCCATCCTCAGCATGGCGCGGGCCAACGGAATCTCCGCCAAAGATGTCTATGAGATGGATGCTTCGCGGCAGACGACGCGCATGAGCGCCAATGTCAGCGGCTTGGCCAACACGATGCGCATCACCCTCAATGACAATCTCTTGCGCCGTGGCTCCCCGGAAGAAATTCAGGCGGTCATGGGACACGAGATGGGGCATTATGTGATGAACCACCTCTACAAGGAGATCATGTTTGACTCGATTGTGACGGTGCTGGCGTTCGCCTACTTGTATTGGGGACTCGCTTGGGTGCTCCAACGCTGGGGCGAGAAGTGGCAGATTCGGGGTGTCGGCGACACCGCTGTTCTTCCACTGGTCGTGCTGCTGGTCTCGATCGCCGGTTTCGTCTTCACGCCCATCGCCAACACGTTCACTCGGACTCAGGAACACGAAGCCGACATGTACGGGCTGAACGCAAGCCGGCAGCCCGACGGCTTTGCGCAGGCGGCGATCCATCTCGGCGAATACCGCAAGATGAATCCCGGCCCCATCGAGCAGTGGATTTTTTTCGACCACCCCAGCGGACGCAATCGTATTTACTCCGCGATGCGCTGGAAAGCGGAGAATTTGAATCTGTTTTCGCCACACCAGGAGGCCCATTGAATCAAGACGAAACCCCTGCACCCACCGAAATAATCGCGCCTGCGCAGCCGTCGGTAATCCGCGGGATTTTTATAGGGAAAGACGGACTGCGCGCCGGCTGGAGCCTGCTCATATTTATCGCTCTCTTCGCCGGCATAATCTACGGTGTAAACGTCTTCGCCCACAAGGTCCACCCGGGGACTGCAAATGCCGCGAAGGCCGGGTTTGAGATGCCCGTCAAGATGGCGATCATCGGCGAGTGCTTCGGCTTCCTCATGGCCCTCCTGGTCAGCTGGATCATGTCGAAGATCGAGCGCCGTCACATCTCCGTCTATGGCCTTGGCGGCAGCCGCAAGGTTGCGCGCTTTTTCGCTGGACTCGCCTGGGGAGTCGTGTGTCTTTCCCTACTCGTGGTGGCGCTCTGGAGGGCCGGACTGCTCGTCATCGACGGCCGCCTGCTTTTTGGCAGCGATATTCTCCGCTACGGAGCCCTGTGGATGGTCGGCTTCCTTTTCGCCGGGCTGCTCGAGGAATATCTCATGCGCGGCTACCTCCAGTTCACACTTACGCGGGGTCTTGCGGGACTCTACGGGTGGATCTTTAAGGCGCGACTTGGCACGGCAAGAAGTGGCGAAGCGCTCGGCTTTTGGACTTCCGCGGTCATCTTGTCCATCCTCTTCGGCCTCGGCCATGGCAGGAACCCTGGCGAATCCCCCGTCGGACTTCTAGGTGCTGGACTGGCCGCCATGGTTTTCTGCCTCAGCCTGTGGCGCACCGGCTCTCTCTGGTGGGCCATCGGCTTCCATGCCGCATGGGACTGGTCCCAGTCTTTCCTCTACGGAGTCGCCGACAGCGGGATGATGGCCCAGCACCATCTTCTCGCCACCCACCCCATCGGTAAGCCGATCCTCAGCGGCGGAGCCACCGGTCCGGAAGGCAGCATCTTCATCGTCGCCATCATCGCCCTCATCAGCCTCATCATTTTCTTGACCCTGCCGCGCACTCGCCAGGCTGGGACGCTGGATGCTGCGGCTCTGGATGAATCTACTGAGCCCGGCTCGGGCAAAATTGCAGTAGGCTGAGACCGATGTCAGACCGCTGTCTGCTCTATTACATTACCGACCGAAGCCAGTTTCGCGGCGACGAAAGCGCCCGCCGGCACGCCCTGCTTGCCAAAGTCGCCGAAGCCGCGAGGGCTGGCGTCGACTACATCCAGCTCCGCGAAAGAGATTTGAGCGCCCGGGAACTGGAAATCCTGGCACGTAAAGTAGTTGCGGCCGTGCGCGCGAATTCGCCATCAACGCGTATCCTGATTAACTCCCGCACAGACGTCGCCTTGGCCGCGGGAGCCGACGGCGTTCATCTGCGCGCCGACGATGTGGCGCCTCATGAAGTGCGCCAGGTGTTGGAGGTCTCTGGCCACCGGCCACTGACCACTGACCACTTTCTGGTTGCCGCCTCCTGCCACACTGCCGCCGATGTCTTCCGCGCGGAATCTGAGAAAGCCGACTTCGCCGTCTTCGCTCCGGTATTCGGGAAAAAAGGCATTGCCGGAACGCCGCCCGCCGGCCTCGCCTCCTTACGCGAAGCCTGCCGGGCGAAGATTCGCGTCCTGGCTCTCGGCGGCGTCACAATCGAGAACGCCGCATCGTGCCTGGACGCGGGAACGGCCGGCGTCGCCGGCATCCGCTTGTTCCAGGAGAATAGAATCGAAGACGTCGTCTGCGCGCTGCGAGGGCTCTGACCTCATGGACCCGACAGAACCGGCGTTGCCATTCTCCCCATCCCAAGCGCAAAAACAAGATTACGTTCCCGCGCTCGTCCGCATCCCAGCGGGATGGTTCCTCATGGGCTGTGACTGCGGACAGGACAACGAAAAGCCGGTGCATCGCGTCTGGGTTGACGAATTCCTGCTCGCCGCCTGCCAAGTCACCCATGCGGACTACGAGCGCTTCCTGCGCGGCGCCGCATCGCGGTCCTTGGCCCCGCCGTTCTGGACCGACCGCGCGTTCAGCCATCCCGAGCAGCCGGTTGTCGGAGTGTCGTGGCACGACGCAATCCGCTACTGCGACTGGCTCAGCGCAAAGATCGATGGAATAGCGATCGGCGGAATAACCACTGGAAGGACTTTCCGCTTGCCAACTGAAGCCGAATGGGAGCACGCGGCTCGCGGGGGCAATGAGGGCGCACTATTCCCGTGGGGCGATGCGCCGCCGCAGTCGCTGCCCGGCTACGCCGACCGGTGTGCCGATCATTGGAAGACCGGCCCCGAACCCGTTGGCCGAGCCGAGCCGAACGCATACGGCCTCTTCAACATGTGCGACAACGTGCACGAGTGGTGTAGTGACTGGTACGCGCCCGGTTACTATGCAGTGTCGCCCGAGCGCAATCCACGCGGCCCGGAAACCGGCGAGCGGCGCGCTTCCCGCGGAGGCTCCTGGCGCCACCACATCAAGATGTCGCGCTGCGCGGCCCGCTCCAGCATCCCTCCGGAATTCAAGTACGCGGACTATGGGTTTCGCGTGGCGTGCGACGTACAATTGCAGGTCGGAGGTTAGAGATCCGATTGCAGAAATCAAACCTTCCGCAAAAAAGATCTGTCGAAAGCGAAAGCTCTTACTTCTGCAATCTGACCTCTGACCTCTGCAATGGGCTTCTATGTCTGATCTCGCTACCCAATACCTCGAAGAAATGAAGCGTCAGTTCCGCGGCCACAAACGCATGGGCGAAGCCGCCATGGCTCAGCTTGAAGACGATGATTTCTTCGTGACCATCGATCCCGAATCGAATTCCGTCGCCGCCCTGGTCAAGCACATCGCCGGCAACGCGCGCTCACGCTTTACGGATTTCCTCACCAGCGACGGCGAGAAGCCGGACCGTTTTCGCGATCAGGAATTTGAAGTCTCGGCCAAAACTACGCGCGAAGAAGTGATGCGCTGGTGGGGGCAGGCGTGGCTCGATATATTTTCAGCCCTGGACTCCCTGAAGCCCGAAGATGTACAGCGCACCGTGACCATCCGACAGGAGTCGCACACGGTCATGCAGGCGCTCAATCGCGCGCTCGCCCATTACGCGCAACACATTGGACAAATCGTCTTCCTCGCCAAACACCTGCGCTCAAGAGACTGGAAGACATTAAGCATCCCGCGCGGCAAATCGGAAGACTACAAAACTGCGAGCCCGAAAACACACACTCGCGGAACCTACAAGACCTGAACGCCGCGAACCGTCGACAAAAGACGCGCTCGCACCTCGCCTGGGCCGCCGAACGATCACGAAGCCGGCCCGTAGTACCGATAGTGCCCCGTGATCTTCCAGTTGAATAGCACATCTTCGATCATGGGTCCCTGTCCAATGTTGTGTTCGATCATGTAATGCCCGCTCGCGCCTTTGCGGTCGACGACAATTCCAATGTGCGGCACATTGCCGCCCAGATCGTAAGTCACAAGATCTCCGGGACCGTAGTCTTGCGCTCGCGTGCTGGACGGCAAGGATTCGCCCTTGCGTCCGAAAAACACCATAAGATTCGGAACGCGGCGATGATCGATGTTGCTGTCGGGTTTTCCCGTAATCAACCTCCCCTTTTGCGCATAAGCGAAGAAATTCCGGACCATATCCTCGTGCACTTCTTTCTGCAGATCGATGCCCAAGGCCCGATAAGAACGGATCACCTCGTCGGTGCAGACGCCTGTGTCCGCCGGAACGTCTCCGCCCGGATAAGGAATACGCACATAGGCCGGGTCATAACGAACCGAAAGGTGTGTGCGCTCAGTCGCCGCGCTCACCAGGCGGCGAAGAAAGTCCTGCCGGGATGCGGACACAGCGGAAGCGCCCTGTGCCCACGCGTAGGAACATGCCATCACGACGAAGAAAGAGACGAGAAACGATAAGCACCGGGGCCGCATCGTCAGCTCCGCGATCATCGACATTCTAGCTTATGTAAATCCCGGCCTTTGCTGTAGATTTGTCCCGTGATGGTTGGCAATTCCAGTGACCGGGGGTTTCCTGCAATGGCCTTCGACGTCATTCCTGCGGCTGCACGCCTTCGTTGCGCAAAGACGGTGGCGGCTGCGGCCGCTATCTACGCGGTGCTGTGGCTGCTGGGATTTCAGAAGCTTTTCCTGAACGATGCCGAGGGGTTGGCCGCCCTGCTTCAGATCATAGGAACGCTCTACAGTGTGGTGTACGCATTCGCTACGTATGTGATCTGGGGGCAGTTCACCTCTGTCGAAACTGAGATCCGGAAAGAGTCGGGATCTCTCAAAGACCTGCTTCTTTTCAGCAACCGTCTGAAAGAGTCAGTTCGCGAGCCAATGGTGCGAGCGGTAAAAACCTACGCCCGGGCAGTTGTAGAGACCGAATGGAGCGCGCTCTCCAGGAATGAGAAAACCGAGAAGAACGACCGGCTGTTCTATGAAGTTATTTCCAGCGTAACCAGCGTTAAACCCGAAGACGACACGGAACGCATGGTGTACGAGCGCCTTCTCGACATAGCCAACCAGGCAAGCGCGCACCGGGACGAAAGACTGTCCCTTAGTGCAAAGAGGATGCCGCAAACGCTTTACCTTTTTGTGAACCTGACCGCATCGGCGATTCTGTTTCTGCTTTTCTTTTATCCGTTCCGTAACGCATCGCTTGGCGTAGTCTCGGTTGCCATCACAACCATGCTGCTGTTCTTCGCGCACTTTGTGCTGACCGACTTGGACAACCCCTTCGAGGGAACATGGAATGTCGGCTCCGAGCCGTTCAGCGATCTGGTGACAAGGTTCCGGTAAGTCTCCTCTGGCGAAGACCTTCCGCGCGGTCGGCAGCGTGTCAAATCGCGGTGTAGAATGACTCGTTTGCTCTTCTAATTCCGCACTCCTAAAAGGGGGCTTGCATGCCCAGCAGCGCGTCCGGCACTATGCTGGCAGTGGTCAAGCCGGAAGCCGCGCCGGGCGCGGAAATCCGCGAAGTCAAAATTCCCGGCTACGGACGCACCGACGTCCTCGTCAAAGTCAAGGTCGCCTCCATCTGCGGCACCGATCTTCACATTTACGAATGGGACCGCTGGGCCCAGGGACGCATTCATCCGCCGCTGATTCCCGGACACGAATTTTGCGGCGAGGTGGTCGCGTTCGGCGATGAAGTCACCAGCGTCAAGGAAGGCGATTTCGTATCCGCCGAAATGCACGTGGCTTGCGGCAAGTGCCTGCAGTGCCGCACCGGCGAAGCCCACATCTGCCAGCACGTGAAAATCATCGGCGTCGATTCCGACGGAGCTTTCGCCGAATACGTCGTCATCCCCGAATCAAATATCTGGAAACTCGATCCGGCGATTCCGCAGGAGTACGCATCGATCCTCGACCCGCTCGGCAACGCCGTCCACACGGTGCTGGCGGGAGAAATCGCTGCGAAAACTGTAGCCATCACCGGCTGCGGCCCCATCGGCCTGTTCGCGATCGCGGTAGCACGAGCGGTGGGTGCAACCACTATCTTCGCGATCGAAATCAACGAGCACCGGCGCAAACTCGCGACCCGTATGAACGCCGATTACGCGCTCGATCCGTCCAAAGAAGATGTTCGTGCCATCGTCGCCGAAAAAACCGGAGGCTTGGGCGTGGACGTAGTGCTCGAAATGGCCGGACATCCCGACGCCATCCGCACCGCTTTCGACATCGTGCGCCGCGGCGGACGCATCTCTTTGCTCGGCCTTACCTCAAAACCCATCCCTCTCAACTTCTCCGAGGACATCATCTTCAAAGGCCTGACCATTCAAGGCATCAATGGCCGCCGCATGTACCAGACCTGGTACCAGATGACCGCCCTGCTCAAGAGCGGACGGCTTGACCTTCATCCCGTAATCACCGACCGCATTCCGATGAAGGACTTTTCCAAAGCGATGGCGCGCTTAAAAACGGGCGAGGCGAGCAAGATACTGGTGTATCCGAACGGAGCGAAATAGCGGATGGTCGTTGGTCGTTAGTCGTTGGTCGTTCGCGCGCCGTTGACAGATTCCAGCATACCGACCGACTAAGCACGAAGGCTTAAACTACTGAGATCCACCCAAGACGGCGGGCACTGCAGAGCGCGCTATTTCCCCCGTGCTTGCGGGTTTTGACGTTACCAGCCTCATATACTCAGTCAGAGTGACGAAGCGGTATCCCCGCGCATTGAGACTGCCGATCAACTCCGGCATGATCGCCGTCGTTGTCGACAGCTCATGGAACACCATAATGTGGGTGTAGACCCCCTTCGCTTCACGCTGTTGCACCTGCTTCAAGACTGCGCTCGCCAGGGACGGTTTAGGACACTGGGTCGAGTTCCGGCTGGTGCACAGGTAATCGAGCGAGTTCACGTCGCGCAGTGCAATGGAATTCGCCGCCGAAATCGTGAGGACGCGATAGCCGTGCCGTTCGAGATCCAGGCGCGCATTGTCCGAGATGCTCCAGTCTGGAGGCCGGACGTACCTTGGCTGTATGCCGGTGACTGCTTTGATCGCCCGGGCGGCGCGTTCCACGTCGCCGACCACCCACTGCTCTCCCTTTGTCCTCTCTGCGCCGCGCAGTTCGATATGGGTGAACGTGTGGTCTTCCAATTCGTGGCCGCGCTTCACCGCTTGCTGCGCGGCGTCGATGCAGGTGACGCCGACATTCTTTTCGTAACGCCGATCTCCCCAAGTCCCGGGCGTAAGCCGCCACCCGACGACAAAAAACGTGCCCTTCACGCCATTCTTCTCGAGGGTATCGAGAAGGCCTGGAGTCGGATGCTCCCCCGTCGTGCCGAGCAGGACATACGGCCGAGGGCCATCGTCGAAGGTAAGGGCAATCAGCTTGTCGGCAGACAAAGCGGTTGCCAAAGGGGCACGCGTTTCCGAGTATGTACAGGATGTGCTTGCCCGCAGCAGAATTACGGCGGCTATGAGGATATGGGCTCGCGGCATAACAACTTATGATCGTGGCACTTGGCATTTCGGCCGTCCACATTACTTCGGGACAATGACTCTTCGATTGCATCCGATTGCCGGCGTAACCTCTGATGACGGCAGTTGCCTTCGCCGGCCGCACCGCGCCATTCCGGTATCTTCCGCTTATTTTCATAAAATATTTGTCGCGCTCATTCGTCTACATGAGTAGATGGACGCGGCGCTGAGAGAACAGTGGGCAATGGCCGAGCAGGACCAGCGGATCTCTGAAGCGATCGAGCGGGAGCAATCCCGGCTGCGCAACTTCATCCGCAGACGCGTGGCCGACCGCGAGGACGCCGAAGACGTCCTGCAGGATGTCTTTTACGAGCTGGTCGAAGCCTATCGCATGATGAAGCCGGTGGAGCAGGTCACGGCCTGGTTGTTCCGCGTGGCCCGCAATCGGATCACGGACCTCTTCCGCAGAAAACAGCGGGAGGCGTTGAGAAACCAGCCGGCGACGCTCACCGAGACCGGCGAGATGCTGCAGTTGGAAGACCTGCTTCCCTCGCTCGATGCCGGACCGGACGCAGTTTACGTGCGAAGTGTCTTGTTGGACGAACTGGACGCCGCTCTGGAGGAGTTGCCAGACGAGCAACGCGAGGTATTTATCGCCCATGAACTGATGGGACACAGCTTCAAGGAGATTGCGGCGGAATCTGGCGTAAGCGTGAATACGCTGCTCTCGCGCAAGCATTATGCGGCTCTTTATTTGCGCGAGCGGTTGCAGGCGATTCACGACGAATTTTTGAAAGCATGAGGTGAAGGCTATGGCTATGACAAGAGATTGGGCGGGTAACGTAGTGAGTAGGGTAGTGAAGATGATGATGTTTGCCGTAGTGTTTTTTCTGGTGTTTGTTCCGCTGTTTGGCTATGTGGTGATGCGGCTATGGAACTGGCTGATGCCGGGTCTGTTTGGCTGGCACATGATCGGCTTCTTGCAAGCGATCGGAATTTTGGTCCTGAGCAAGATTCTCTTCGGCGGATTCCATGGCCGGCACGGCCGCCCTTGGCACTGGCGGGGCCGCATGATGGAACGGTGGGAACAGATGACTCCGGAAGAGCGCGAGAAGTTCCGCCAGTCCATGCGAGGCAATATGCGCGGCCGCTGCGGCTCATTTGAACCTCCCGCTGCGGCGCCGCCCAAGGCGTGAGGAGACGGGCCCCCGGATGACATTGGCTTTCCCCCGTTTTGCCCCTGCGCAGTCTGGTTTGGCCCGCCGGTGTGCTATAATCTAACTAACTGGTTAATTATATGAAGGCACCTGCGAAGCTGGGCGGGCGAGTCGCCCGGCCCCACACGAACGGGCATGGCGGAACCGCGCGTTTGGGGAGCCGGGGGCGGCCGGAGGAAAGCCGAGCGGCGATCTTGAAGGCAGCGGTTTCGGAATTTGCCGAGAATGGGATCGCCGGGGCGCGGACGGATGCGATCGCGCGCGCGGCGCACGTCAACAAAGCGCTGCTTTATTACTACTTCAAGGACAAGGACGCACTGTACGAAGCGGTGCTCGACCACGTGTTCAGCGGGCTGCGGGCACGGGTGCTTCCCGCGCTCGAAAGCGACCTGCCTCCGCGACAGAAGATGCTGGAGTATTTGGGAACGTATTTCGATTACATCGCGGCCCATCCTCGGTTTCCCCGGGTGGTGCAGGGCGAGTGGGTGCGGGCGGGCGGGAAAGGCAGCGCCCACATGCGGCGCGTGGCGCAGGAACATTTCCGTCCGATCTTCGAGAAGTTGGCCGATGTGTTGCGGGAGGGGATTCGGGCGGGGGAATTTCGAGCGGTGAATCCGCTGGACTTCTTGCCGTCGATATCGGCGGTGATTGTTTTTTATTTCACGTCGGCTCCGTTGATGAAGACGTTGACGAACGTGGACCCATTGTCGGAGGAACGGATTCGGGAGCGGCGGGCGTTTGTGTTGGATTTTATTTCGGCGGCGCTGTTTACCAAGCCTTGATCACCGCCGAGGCGCGGAGAAAAGGCTAAGGGCTTAACCACGGGGGACACGGGGAATCACAGGGGAATCAAACGGAAAAACCTCCGGTTTTTTCGACCAGGCCCTGGAGTCTGGATGCTAGGAGATTTTCGATGAGTGCTCGGAATAGGTTTTTGATTTTGCTGGGGATCATTCTGACGATTGCTTCGGGGTACTACATTTTTTCTACCCCGGGAGGGAAGGACCTCGTCTTGGTGGGGACGGTGGATGCCAACCAGGTCGTGGTGAGTCCGCAGATTCAGGGGCGGATTCTTAAGCTGCTGGTGGAGGAAGGGACGCAGGTGAAGCAAGGCGATCTGATCGCGTTGCTGGATCCGTCGGAGTTGGAGGCGGAGGAGCGCGGAGCGGCGGCGACGATTGCCAGTATGCGGTCACAGATGAGCGCGAACGAATATACGCGGCAATCGACGAAGGGATCGACGTCGAGCGACGTATCGAATGCGCAGGCAAAGCTGCAATCGGCGCGCGCGCAAACAGCGCAGGCAGAGGCAACTCTGACTCGCGTGCAGAGTGACAGCCGGCGAACCATTGGCCTGGCGGAGGCGGGGGTGGCTTCGGAACAGGAGAAGGTGCAGGCGCAGATGAACCTGAAGGCGCAGCAGGCTAGCGTCCAGTCGCTGAAGGACCAGGTGACGGCGGCGCAGGCGGATCTGGATTCGGCGCTCGCGCGCACGAATCAGGCGACAGCGGCGCAGAGTACGGTCGAATCGACGCGGGCGCAGGTGGAGAACGCGGTGGCGCAATTAAAGGAAGCGGAAGTGCGGCTGGGATACACGAAGATTTATTCTCCGGTAACGGGGACGGTGCTGGTGCGGGCGGCGCGCGAAGGCGAAGTGGTGAATGCGGGGCAGGCCATAGTAACCGTGGTGGATTTCAGCGATACGTGGGCGTTTGCGGCGATTCCGGAGACGGATGCCGATCATATTGGACTGGGAGACACGCTGCGGGTGCGGCTGCCCGGAGGCACGGTGATTCCGGGCAAGGTCTTTTATAAGGCGGCAGAGGCGGATTTCGCGACGCAGCGGGATGTGGGGCGGCGGAAGCGGGATATCCGCACCATTGCTTTGAAAGTCCGGCTGGAGAATCCCAAGGGCGCGTATGTGCCGGGGATGACGGCGGAGGTGCTGGTGTCGCCCGCTCAGTTGAAGGGCACGGTCGAGGCGGCGGGGAAAAAATAATAGAGGTAGAGAAGGCCTTTACCACAGGGGACACAGGGCAACACAGGGGAAACCGACATTGGGACAGGGACTGTGATGGTGCACACGAAAGCAAGTTGAAAGGCTTCAGGGTTGCAGGGTTTCACACTATGAGTGATGAAGTGAACAAGACGAACGGAAACACTCTGAACGGCATGAGTGTCGCGGCGTCGGAACAGAGCCTGCGCGGCGAAGTAGCAGCGGACGCTCCCAATGCGATTGAAGTCGACCACATTGTGAAACGATATGGCGACTTCACGGCCGTGGACGACGTTTCGTTTGCGGTCAAGGAGGGAGAGATTTTTGGGCTGCTGGGGCCGAACGGAGCGGGGAAATCTACGTTGATCCGGATGATGACCACGCTGATTCCGATCACGGCGGGGTGGGCGCGAGTGGCGGGGCATGATGTGGCTCGGGACCCAAGCGCGGTGCGGCAGACGATTGGAGTGATTCCTCAGGCTTTGACCAGCGATCTGGATTTGACGGTGGAAGAGAATCTGAATATTTACGCGAAGTTGTATGACGTTCCGGCGAAGCGTCGCAAAGAGGCGATTGCGGAATTGCTGGAGACGGTGGACTTGACGAAGTGGCGCGACGCGCAGACGAAAACTCTGTCGGGCGGAATGCGGCGGCGGCTGGAGATTGCTCGTGGGCTGGTGCATAGTCCCAAGATTTTTTTTCTGGACGAACCGACGACGGGCCTCGATCCAGTGTCGCGCGTTGCGGTGTGGGAGATGCTGACAAACATCAAGGCGAAGCGGAAGCTGACGATCCTGATCACTACGCACTACATGGACGAAGCGGACCGGCTGTGCAATCGGATTGCGATTGTGGATCACGGGAAGCTGGTGGCTTTGGATACGCCGGAGGCATTGAAGGCCAGCGTGCCGGGATCGAACGTGATTGAGGCGCAATTCGAGCGCGCTCCGGAAGATTGGGAAGAGCGGCTGAAGGCATTGCCGGAGGTAACGTCGGTGCAGAACGAGAGCGGAGGGATGTTCCGGGTGCTGACCGCGAACGGGTCGCGCACGACGGTGGATCTGGTGGAGATGGCGGTCGCGGCGAGCGTATCGCTGAAGACGCTCACAGTGCAGAACACCACGCTGGACGACGTGTTTGTCTACTACACCGGACGGCAGTTGCGCGATGAGTTGGTGAAAGCGCATGCGTTCGTGATGCCGCCGCGGCCGGGGTTGCAGCCATGAACCGGATGATGGCGATTATCGAGCGCGAAATGCGCAAGTTTTTCAGGTCGCCGGCGTTGATGATGGCGTCGATGATAATGCCGCTGGTGCAGTTGATCGTGCTGGGGAATGCGTTTGGCGGGAAAATTCGTGACGCGAAGATGGGCGTAGTGGATGAGGATCATGGGACGCAGGCGATCCGAATCGAAGAAGCGTTTGACGCCGTCCGGGCGAATATGCGCACGTTTATTCCGATCCCTTACGACAACGAAGTGCAGGCGCGCGAGGACGTGCGCAACGGGAAGATTCAGGGAGCGGTGATTATTCCGGCGCAGTATTCGAAGATGGTGTACGAGAAGAATCATCCGCGGATCGCGCTGATTGTGGATAACAGCGACAACTTCATGAGTTCGACGCTCGAAGATGAAATGTCCGGCTTGACGGATGCGTTGAATCAGCCGGACGTCTCGCCGCGGCTGTTGCAGCAAACGGCGCTGGAGGTGGTGGAGCTCTATCCGTATATCGAGTACATGAAGTTCCTGCTGCCGGGATCGATTGCGCTGGCCATGTTCGTGTCGGTGATGATCGGTGGCGGGATGCTGTATATAGACGACAAGGCGCGCGGAGTACACGAGGGATACTTAGTAACTCCGATTACCAAGACGGAGCTGGTGCTGGGGTTGGTGGGGGCGGGCGCGATCAAGGCGGTGATGACCGGGGTGGTGATTACGGTGGTTGGGTCGCTGTTGGCGGGAGTGGGGACGATTTTCAATCCAGGGACGATGCTGGGGCTCCTGGTGCTGATTACGCTGACCTCGGCGGCGTTCAATACGATGATGTTCTTGCTGATGGTAAGGATCGAGGACCCGCTGGTGCCGCGGGCAATGTTCGGGATTCTGAATACGCTCCTGTGGTTTCCCAGCGGATCGGTTTATCCGGTGCAGGCGTTTCCTCCGTGGCTGCGGGCGATTGCGAGGGTAGATCCGTTTACGTTCGCGGTGCATGGATTCAAGTCGCTGTTGCTGAAGGAAACGGGGCTGGGGGCGATCGTGCCGGACATGATTTATCTGTCGATCTTCGCGGTGGTCACGCTGGCGCTGGCGGTGCCGCTGTTTAAGCGGACGCTGTAAGGGGAAAGCCGCCGTTCGTCGCTAGCGGCTAGTCATTAGTCGTGCGGCCGGGAGCGCCGAGCAACACCGCAGCGGGTCATGGCTTTTTCCAGTCGGTCAACGACATGAGTTCGTCCATGATTTCCTGCAATCTCTGCAGCCGGCGTTCCTGATCGGAAGCGCCGATCGTCTTTTTGCCGCCTTGCAGGTACAGGCGGTTGGCTGCGCTGATTTCCGCAATTTCTTGTCGCAACTTGGCTACGCGTTCTTTGACGGACTGCGGCATAGGGATAGGCTAGCAGAGCATTTTACCTCTTTGTGAAGTTGTTTTTCGGTTTCCCCCGCTGCTTACCGTTTGCTCCCCACCCCCGCCGAACGATATATTTGCCGGGTAGCTGTTTACCGGACATTCGGTTCTGAGTTTCTTATGTTCACTGACTTCACCGCCACCGACCGCTGGAGCAAGAAACAAGTGCACTGCCGCTACCAGGCCCTGATGGTAGCCATCGCCACCCGTCACGCAGATGCGGTGGACATCAAGTTCCTGGTGGACGGGCGCCCGGTCTGGGTCGCACTGCCGCACCCGGCCTGGGTCGAATACAAGAACCGAACCGGGAAGCTGATCACCGATCCCCTGGCGAAGGAAATCGCCGGCCATTTTCTGAAAACGGCGCTGGAGTCGGGTGAAGGCCTGGGTCGCGAGATGTATTCGCTCACCATCGATCAGACGCTCAAGCACCTGGAAGGCGTCGTGGCCGGGGTCGAGCCCCCGGTTGCTGCCAGCCGTTAGCCGCCTGTGGCGTCTCGTTCTCTGCGGCGAACGATTTTCTTGTGCTTCAATCTAAGGCATGTTTGCCCGAAAAATCCACGTGGAATATCGGCACGAAGGGCAGCTTCAACCTTGCCCGCTGAAATGGCTCGACAGTTTCAGCATGCGCAACTTTACCAACGCCACGGTTTTTGACGACACGCTGCCAGTGGCCGACGGTTGGGTGGAAATTGGAACGCATGTCCCGCTCGATCAACTCCGGGACGCGATGGAAGATTGGTTTCGCCGCAAGAGCTATCTGCCCAAAGATGCAAGGCTGGTGCTGACCCTGAGCTAAGTTGGGGTCCTTTCCAGCTTGAGCAGGCGGGCGAGTAGGCGGACGATCATGCCGTCGAATTGGGTGCCGCTCCGCTTTGCCAGTTCCACCATGGCTTGCTCGTCGGTTTTGGGAGGAGCAAGCGAGCGATCGCTGATCATGTTCACGTAGGCGTCGGCGACGGCGACGATGCGGCCATAGAGCGGTATACTGTCGCCCTTCAGTCCGAAAGGATAGCCGCTGCCGTCGAAGGCCTCGTGATGCGATTCGATGGCCTGGGCCACGCGCTCGATTTCAGGAATCGCCCGTAACACCTCCGCCCCCACCTGGGGGTGGGCCTTGATAACCGCGAGTTCATCTTCCGTAAATGCGCCATCCTTGTTCAGGATTTGCTCGGGGATGAACAGCCTGCCCAGGTCATGCACCCGCCCGGCGAAGGTGATGTCTTCCACTTCCTCGGCAGGAAGGTTGAGCCCGCGGGCGATCATGCCGGCATAGTGGGCGCATTGCTCGCCATGTCCGGCAGCGTTGTGCTGGCGAAGTTCGGCTGCGCGCGACAAGGCCTCGACGGCTTCTTTCATCGCCTTGCGATCCTCCTCGTCCTCGCTTCCGCAAAGTTTGCGCAGCGTGCCGACCAGTTCTTCGAGGTGCTCCGTCCCGTTATGCTCGCGCTGCAGAAATCCTTCGATATAACCCGAGACAAGATGTCGCGGCACTGCCGAACCTTCGGCGAACGCATCGGTAGTGGAGACCTGGTTGCCGCCCGCGTGCTTGGCCACGTACATGCCGGCATCCGCCACGCGAATCAGGTCCTCCATGGAAAAGGCGTGGACTGGGAAACTGGCGACGCCGAAACTGCCAGTGATATGGTGCTCTTCGAGCATGGGGTCGGTGGCCAGCCAGAGCCGCAATCTCTCAGCCAGCACCTGGGCCTGCTCAATGCCGGTCTCGGGCATGAGGATGATGAACTCGTCTCCGCCATAACGGGCAACCACATTCGACTGGCGGCACTTCTGTTCGAGCAGCCGGCCCACGCGAGCCAACACGAGATCGCCTTCCAGATGGCCGAGGGAATCGTTGACTTCTTTGAATTTATCCAAATCGATCAGCACCACCGAGAACGGCCGGCCGGAGCGCGCCGCGCGCTTCCACTCCGAACTCAGCGCCTCCCAGAAAAAGCGCCTGGTCTTGATGCCGGTCAAGCCATCGGTGATCGATTGCTGCTGCAGCCTCTGAAAAACGAACGAGTTGTGCAAGGCCGTCGCCAGAAGATCAGCCAGGGTATTCAGGATCAGAACATCCTGGGGCGCGAAGGCATTCTCATCGCGGCTCTCGATGTTGAGCACGCCCAGCAGCGACTCGCCGTAGCGAATCGGGAGACAGAGCACCGCCTGCGATTCCGGCAGCACACCGGCGAGATGTCCGGGACCGGCGTTTTGTACCAGGGCGCTCACGCCGGTGCGCGCGACCTTTCCCAGGACTCCGCTGCCCACGGCGATGCGGCGGCCCAGCGTTTGCGATGTGCTTCCCGCTTCGGCTTTGATCTCGATATCCTTGGCGGCATAGTCCATGATGCCGATGCCGATGTGGTCGTAGCGGAAGTTTTTCTGGATCTCGCGCACGATGTCGGCCATCATCTGCTCGGCGTCTTCGCTGGAGATCGCCATTTTCGAAATGCTGTTGAGAAACGCGAGATGCCGGGCGCGGCGCTGCTCCTCGGTGAACAGGCGCGCATTCTCGACCGCCACTCCCAGTTGACCGGCCACGGTTTGCATGACCTCGAGATCCCTGGCCAGAAACTGCGATTCCCGCTCCGTACTCAGCGCGGCCATGACTCCAGCCGCTTTGCCGCCGAGAAAAATAGGCACGCCGCAGAACGACCGGGCCGGCTCCGCAGGCACGAGATCGACTCCAAGTTTCTTGCGCATCGCTTCCAGATCGGATTCGATCAGCAGCGGCTCCCCCGTCCTCATAAGGTACTCGGTCAACCCGTTGCCAGCCGGGCGCGAGCGCTTGGGAAGAATGACGCCGTCTTCGATCTCTAATTCGAAGCGAATCTCATCTTCTTCCTGAAACGCGATGTAGAAAGTGCTGGTGTCGAAAATCTGGCCCAGCTCGGCTTGCACCGTGCGCAGGACTTCGTCCTGGTTGAGATGAGAACTGATGGCCTGCCCGATTTCGGTGAGCAGCTCGTATTCCTTGGTTCGGCGCTGCGCTTCGTGCATTACGACATAATTTTCCAGGGCCAGCGCGATCTGCAGGGCGAGCCCGATCAGCAATCGCAAATTCGAAGAGCCGAACATGCGCCGCTCGGCGTGGGGAAACAGAAGGACGCCGAAGTTGTGCTCGCGCGTCTGCAGGCTCACCGCCATCAGGTCGGTGATTCCCTCCGCCAGGAGGGTTTGCCTGCAAGCCTCGAATTTCCCGCCCGAGAGCGCCGGCAGAGGCTCTTCCAGTTCCCGGAGATTGCGAAACGTGACCACTCCGCCACGCCGGTAGGCGAGCTCGGCGATGTAATCTCCAGCCTGGGTCTTTTGTAGTTTTTCCAGAAACTCCGCCGAAAAGCCTCTTTGGACCGAGGGCACGGTGCCGCGCCACTGCTGGGAGACGAAAAAGATGGCGCGGCGCTTGGGCAGGGGCGCCACTAGCCTGTCCACAAAAGTCTGCAAGCTGGGGACCAGGTCCGATGCCGAGAGCAACCGGCGCGGATCGACGCCCAGGGAGGAGAACGCCAGCGCGTTCTCCTGCACCGCATTGCGCTCGTTTTCAAACAGCACTCCCACCATGGAGATGGCCAGCAGCATCTGGGGAACGGGGCCCAGGAAGCCTCCCAACTGACCAACCACATCGAGGAAAGGTTGACGGAGTTGCCCGGCGCCCATCAGTGCGGCCCACAGGGCCAGCGAAAACGCCAGCGTCCGGAAGGCCACGGAATTCCTGCGAAAAGCGTACCGGTAAAAATGGAACGAGCAATAGAGCAGCATCGCGGCCAGTGCCACTTCCAGCCGCAGATATTTCGGCACTGCACTTGGGTTCTCGATGAATCTTCCAGTCGCCATCTGCGCCCGCAAGCCGGCGTATGCCAGCAGAACCCCGGTCGCCGCCAGCGCCACGTCATACCACTTCAACTGGAACGGTTCCTTCATCAGGCGGGTCGAGACGAAGATGCAAATCGCCATCGCCACCAGCAGCAGCGAGCTCAGAAAAAACAATATGGCGGAAGGCCCCTGAAAATATTCCCCCGCCTTCAGAAAGTACTGCAGCGTGTATGCCGCCCAGGCCAGTTGCCAGGCGCGAAAATAGTTGTGCCGGTTCTGCTCGTAGAGGTAGGTGAAGACGAGAAGCACCAGCAGGGCCACGGCCCCGGGGATCAGCACCGAACCTGTGGCGGCGCTATGCATCGATTACCGTTTCCTCATCCTTCGAAACAGAGGCCCGGACAGAACTCTAGATTGGCCTATCCTGTCACACCAGACAGCCCGAAACAACAGGTGTCTTCCGGCAGGTTCCGCCCTGGGCACGGCGTTTCGAAAGTGTCTTATTATGAGATGCCATGCCACCTAGGAATCTTTTTCTCAAAGAGTTACTTTCGTAACCCGGTGGTAACCGGTTGGGTTCGCCTGTGTGCTTGAGGTCCAGCCGTCCGTGGCGGCAGGGAGATTCGTATCAGGGCACGCCTTCCGGCAATGCCGCAATTGCATTGGCATGCACGCGCCTTCGGAAATGCTACCGCCTCTTCCGGGGCGCTTTGGGGTCGTAGGTCACGGCGGCTTCGAACATCGAATCCGGCAACTTCAGGTTGTAGCTCGCGGTGGCGATGAAGCGCTGTTGTGAAGTTTCCCCGTTGAAATAACGGGTAATGGAGTGGGCGGTCCAGATTCCCTGCACCAGCTTGTAACCGTCGTAAACTTCATCCTCCACATTCTTCTGCTTGTCTTTCGGATCCCGCCACGAATAACTGATCTTGATCGGATAGTGGGTATTCTGGTCGAGGAAGACGCTCACCGAGTCGTTTTGGCTGTTGAGCAGCGTGACCCCTTCGGTGACCTTTCCGTCCACGACCGCAGCGCCATCGTAGAACAAGGCCACGTTCGGATCGAGTATCCACTTGCGGAAGATCCATTCCAGTGAATGCCGCCGGCGACGAAGGTAATTCTGCAAATCCTCCGGCTCCTGCGCCGCAGTTCCCTTGTAGGTAACCTCGTATCCTTTGTCACCGTTGTGAATCAGGGCAATGTCGATCTCCTTGGACTTGACGCCGCCGATGTCGATTTCCCCTGGGATGATATGGATGTCTTTCAAGCGGAGGACCTCGAACCGGTCTTTGGTGGGATACTCGACATAGTATCGGTAGGGAATCCCAGTGCTCTCGGTGCGCCCGTGATAGAGCGGATAATAGCGGCCTTCCTCAACCCGGTTTTCGTAGGTGAGGTAGGGTTGCCCGCCCAATGCCTCGATCGTCTTGTCCAAGACCGCCCGCGCCTGGCGGGCATTGTCGGAGTCGTTCATGTTGATGGCGGGTTGAGCGGCGGGTTGCGAGGGAGCGGGCGCGGGAGCGGTTTGGGCACCGCCCAGTGCGCACAGCAGCAAAATGAGAAGAAGACGATTCATGATTATTCTATTGGGTTAGAAGCACCCGGAATGATTTTAGCTGTCCGTCGCGTGACGTGTTGATCTGCGCCCGCGCAATGACTATTGCGGCGGCGACAGAAATGACACGGCAACGTGAGTCTGCATCGCCAACGGTTCCCCATTCAACAAGTACGGCTTGTATTTCCATTGCCGCACCGCTTCGAGAGCTGCCGGGATCAGCAGCGTCGGACCGCTAACAACGGAGAGCTGACCAACGTCTCCATTCTTGTCAATGACGGCACCCAATGTAACCGTGCCTTCGACATGTTCTCGGCGGGCACTGTCTGGATATTCGGGATCGGTTTTCTTGATCAGCATGCTTTCTGAAACACGCTGGGAGACCACAATGCGTTGTGGGCGTGCGGCACCTATCGGAGGACGGCTGCTGATGATTCCCGCTATCACGCGCGATTCATCCCGAAAGGAGAGTCGCTGCAGCGAGTTCACAAGGCTTTCCAATTCCTGGGGAGAACCGGCGACAAAGGTCCAGCCGACGAAGTACCCGCCTAATTTCGTGCAAACGAAAGCCTCCGACAGCGCTCCGCCCGAGACAGGTTGTCTATAGTCTGCTCGAAAAAAGTGCTTGCCTGCCAGCTCGACGTCAGTGGCGTCCCGCACCAGTTCCCGGCCATCCTCTTTGACCTGTACTCCCACAAACTTGGACACATACTCCTGCGTGGTAACTGACATGCCTGTGGCGTCGAGGGCCGACAGCACGATTCGGTTCCGGAATGGCCTTGCCGTATGTTGATCGAGAACGACCAACTCCAGGCCCCCACCAGAGGTGCGCTTCGCCGCGCCTTCCCGTTCGGCTCCGATGCTCTCACGGTTGACCTGCCACCCCTCAGGTATAGGGAACCAAAACCCAAGAAACTCGTTCGCGTAAGTACTACTGACGATGGTGCCGCTCTCTGGCCCCGGTCGGCTGGCGGTCACGCCTGAGTTCTGAGCCCTAGCTAGCGAAGGGAACAAAAATACGATCACAACGATATAAAGTACCGCGATCCTCATGCGCTCCTCCCTACCCTACTAACACAGCCCCGCCGTTAACGTTGAAAACCTCGCCCGTGATGAATCCGGCGTAGTGCGTGCACAGGAACAGAATCGGCCCGGCGATTTCTTCCGTCGTGCCCACGCGCCCCAACGGGATGGAACCAAAAACCTTCTCGCGCGTTGGGGGATCGTTCAGCGCCGCCTCCGACATATCCGTAGCCACCCACCCCGGAGCCACGCAATTGACCCGGATGCCGTCCCGCGCCAGTTCCGTCGAGAGTCCTTTCACCATGCTGATCAGCGCTCCTTTCGAGGCCGCGTAGTCGCAGTGGAAAGCTTCTCCACGCTGGCCGGCGGTCGAACTGACCAACACAATGTGCCCGCCGCCCCGCTGCTTCATGTGCGCGACCGAATGCTTGACCAGCGCAAACACGCTGTCCAGATTCACGGCAATCGTGCGGTGCCACTGTTCATCGGACATGCGATCGATGGGCACATCCTCGGGCGGCCAGATGCCATGATTCGCGACCAGGATGTCGAGGCGCCCGAAGGCCGCGATCGCAGCCGATACCAGTTGCCGCGCCGCCTCCGTGGTCGAAAGATCGCTCTGGACGGCGCGGCAGTTTTCCGCGCCACATTCGCGCACCAGATCGTCGGCCTGCGCCTTTGCCGCTTGATAATTGAAAACAACTTTCGCGCCTGCGGCAACAAACATCCGCACCGCCGCCGCGCCAATGCCGCGCGATCCGCCGGTAATAAGAGCCACGTTGGAGTTGAGGATCAGATTCATAAACGCATACCAAGGACTTCAACGGTTAGGGCGCAGTGTCTTCCTCAAGCGTGCGCCTCTTTTTATGCACATTACGGATGACAACGCCCACCGAAAACCGGAAGTTGTCCTGCTTCTGCTTGCCGCCAATCGCAAAATTGGTGCCAGTCTGGAAGTAATCGGCCTTGAGCCGCAACGCGAAACGCTCGTTGATTTTGCGGTCGAGGCCGGCGCCCGCCACCAGCGCCCGCCCAACGCCGATTTCCGTGAAATTCTCACCCTGGGCACTTGCCTCGCCGCGCGCGCCCTGGTGTCCGTACAGGAGCTCGCCAAACGGAGTCCAGAGTTCGTACTTGCGGCGGAAAAACTGCGCGCCAAAAATAAAGTTGTACTCTCGCGTCGTCACATCGAACGAAGTCGGCGACGTCGGGCAGAACGGTGGGCACGTGGGGAATGGCGCCGGCACGCTGGTCGGAATCTTCGAGGTCCCGAAGAATTGCCCGCCTTCCACCACGATCCCGAACCAGCGGGCCGCGTTCAGGCCGAGAGAAGCGTCCCAGCCCGGCAATCCCGCCCAGTGTCCAGCGTTGAAAAGACCGGCCTCGGCATACGAACCGCCGCCAAAGAATTCGAAGCGCGCATAGGGGCGCGCCGACACGGGGTTGGCGGCTGGATTGGGCGTCGGAATCGGAGTTGCCTCGGGGGTGGGGGCTTGAGCTGGAGTTTGAGCCGGAGCTTGATCTGGAGCTGGCGCCTGCGCCGGAGCCTGTGCCCACGCCATCGCACCCAGCACCGCCACGCCCGCCAAAACTCCCAGGTATTTCCTCACGATTCCTCCTCAAAACGCAGTTGTCAGTGCCCGGTTGCAGTCCGTAGGATGCGCGAAGCTTCCCGATCAGCATCAACTGGAACCGGCAGTCTTGCTGCCAACTCACTCATAGATGTATGCGACAAACTATTGAGTATACCGTGTGTGGCAGAGGAAGCTCATGCCCGAGGTCCCGGTCGCTCCTCCGCTGGTGTGGGGACGGGCGCCCTCGCCCGTCCAAGCCGAGCAAAGCTCGGCAGCCGCCTGTGGCTAGAGCGACTCTGGATTCATTGCTAGCAACGAAACTGGCAGGAAAAGCCAGTTGGCGTCCTAAGGTTTGGAACGAAATCGGGTCGAGCGCCATCTAAAGAACTAGCGGAAAAAGAGATACGGGCGGCTTGGGAAGATCGGCAGGCGGCGCGGACTTCGACCCGTGCCCGCAGAAACACCAATCGGCGTGCTATACTTTTAAAGTTTGTGCGCCCCGCGCACAACTCCGTTACGACTCCCACCGCTGAAGAGTAGGCGTTCGCGAACCGGCGAACGTCTTGAGGATAATCTGAATTGGCACTGGATGACAAGTACGACGACATAAAAAAGCTGATCGACGCAGGCAAAGAGAAGGGATATCTGACCTATGATCAGGTCAACGACCTTATCCCGCACGATGTGCACTCTCCTGAAGACCTGGAAGAT
>Ga0181523_10000448_pt1 | contig 46387 bp, 42 predicted proteins | sample PEATcosm2014_Bin_43_FD_119752 | JGI IMG/M metagenome (GOLD analysis project Ga0181523, IMG submission 119752) | Peatland microbial communities from MTU Mesocosm Facility, Houghton, MI, USA - PEATcosm2014_Bin05_30_metaG | ecosystem: Environmental > Terrestrial > Soil > Wetlands > Peat | place... | reverse complement strand
GATCGCTTGGCCGCCACCGCGGGCTGGCTGGTGTTCGAGCCGAACTATCGCGGTTCGACCGGTTATGGAGACAAGTTCGCGCTGCAGATCATCCCTGAAATTGTTTCCCGTCCCGGCAAAGATATATTGACCGGCGTCGATGCGCTCGTGAAAGCCGGGATTGCCGACCCCAACCGGTTGGCCGTCGGCGGCTACAGCTACGGCGGTTACATGACGAACTGGCTGATCACCCAGACCGCGCGCTTCAAGGCCGCCGTAACCGGCGCAGGCGCGGTAGAGCACATCGCCAACTGGGGCAACGACGACACCACCTTCGACGACGCCTATTTCCTCGGCGGGCTGCCCTGGGAAACCCCGGATCGCTATCGAAGTGAAGGCGCGATTTACCAGCTCAATAAGGTCCGCACGCCGACCCTCATTGTTGCCGGGGCGGACGATGTTCGGGTCGCGGTGCTCGAGGCGTACCTGCTCGATCGCGCTCTGCACCAACTGAATGTTCCAAGCGACTTGCTGATCTTTCCTGGCGAGGGACACGAGCTTGATAAAAACCCCTGGCACGGAAAGATCAAGGTGCGCGAAGAACTGAAGTGGCTCACGAAGTATGGCGGCGTGACGGGAACGACTCCTATCGCGCAAGAATAGCAACTTCCGACGTTCCACTGCAGGAGCCTGATTCGGGGTACCCGGCCAACCAAAGCCACGCCTCGCGGCTTCCAAGCCAGCAAGAGCATGGTCAGCAGTTCCACGGAGGTTCAGCTTGATGATCGCTCGCTTCGTCTGCGTTTTCGCGTTCTGCGGAAGTCTGTTCGCGCAATCGCCGCAACCGTCACTCACCATCTATAACCAGGATTTCGCGGTCGTGCGGCAGGATCTCCCGCTGGATCTGAAGTCCGGCGAAAACCAGGTCAACGTGAGTGACATCACCATGCACCTGGAACCAGACTCCGTCATTCTGCGCGATCCCACCGGCAAGCACGCCGTGCAGGTGCTGGAGCAGAACTATCGCGCCGACCCCATCTCGGAGCCGATGCTGCTCTCGCTCTACGAGGGCAAAACGATCGATTTCGAGACTCCAGGACAAATCATCAAAGGCAAAATAATCCGCAGCGGGTACACGCCGCGCAACTATTTCTCGATGAACCGCTATGGCCAGGAATACTACCCAAACGGGGGCGCTGCGGACCAGCCGGTCATTGAGGTAAACGGCCAATTGCGCTTCAGTCTCCCCGGCACACCCATTTTTCCCAGCCTCACCGACGACAGCATCCTGAAGCCCCGCCTGGAATGGATGCTCGCCACCAATAATGCCGGGAAATTTCCTGCCGAGTTTTCCTATGTGACCGGCGGCATGAGCTGGCAAGCCGACTACAACATCGTCGCGCCGGAGAAGGGGGAGCTGGTCGACATCGTGGGCTGGGTCACCATGGACAACCAGACCGGCAAGACCTTCGAGAACGCGCGTATTAAGCTCATGGCCGGCGACGTGAACAAGATTCAGCCGGGAATGAATGGCCGGGCTATCTCGGAAATGGTCATGGTAACCAATGGGGCCGCGATGGCGGGACCTCCGGTCACCGAGAGAGCTTTCGACGAGTACCATCTCTACACGCTCGAACGCACCACGACGCTGCGCGACCGCGAGACCAAGCAGGTGGAATTCATCCACGCAGCCGGAGTAGCTACCAGCCAGCTTTACATCTACGACGGCGTCAAGATCGACCCCAACCGCTACAACGGCTGGGACTGGGACAATTTCCGCAACGATCGCTCTTATGGCACCGAATCCAATCCCAAGATTTGGGTGATGCGCGAGTTCGTCAATTCGCAGGCGAACCATCTCGGCATGCCGCTGCCCAAAGGGCGCGTCCGCTTCTACCGCCGCAACGACGACGGCCAAATCGAATTCACCGGCGAAAACGTCATTGACCATACACCCCGCGACGAGACCGTCCGCGTCTATACCGGCAACGCTTTTGACCTTACGGGGGAACGCGTCCGCGCCAACTACCTTGTGGACGAGGCCAAGCGTACGGCCACGGAGTCGTTCGAGATCAAAGTTCGCAACCACAAGAAAGAACCGGTGGATGTCCGCGTGGTCGAGCACCTGTATCGCGCGCAGAACTGGGAGATTCTATCGAGTTCCGTCGACTATAAGAAAACCGAGGCCCAAACCATTGAGTTTCCGGTGACCATCGCTCCGGACGGTGAGAAGGCGATCAGCTATACGGCGCACTACACCTGGTGAGAACAGGAGCCGCCAGAACAAGGGTGAGTTTGGCTCGGCGCTCTTACCGGTGCGCGTTGGGCGCTTGCAATTGGGCAACCCTTGCGTGTGGCGAAGATTGCTGGTAGCTGGCGATGCCCTGGTAGAGCGCTTCCGCGATTTGTTGGCGGTAAGTCGCGGTCTGCAGGTTGTGCTCGTCCGCGGGACTGCTCACAAAAGAGATCTCAGTAAGAATGGCGGGCATAGTCGTGCCGGTCAGCACGGCAAAAGCTGAGTCCTTGATGCCCCGGTTCCGAATGTCTGGGCTCTTTGCGGCCAGCGTGGCGTATAGAGAGTGCTGGACACTGGTTGCGAGCCGGCGCGACTCCTCGATTTTGTCATGCAACCCGTCGACTGATAACGATACCGGCGTCGGCGTGGCGAAGGTTCCATCGTCATGCTTCTCGATTTCCCGCCACCCGGGAGCCGAAAACAGATTCGTGTAGTAGGTCTCAACCCCCCGCGCCGCCGACGAGTTGCTGTAGTTGGCATGAACGGAGACGAACAGGTCGGCCTGTGCCGCGTTGGCGAAATCAGCGCGCTGGTCGAGGGGCACGTAGGTGTCGCCGGTCCGCGTGAACATTACTTCCGACCCCAAGCGCGCTTGTAGCAATTTACCCAGACGCTGGGTTACGTCAAGCACTAGATCCTTTTCCAGCAATCCCTGCCGTCCAACCGTCCCCAAGTCCCAGCCACCATGCCCGGCGTCGAGCACGATACGAAATTTCCCGGTCTTAATCGGAAAAGTTCTCGCCGGCAAAGGTTGGTCGGATGCCTTCGCCTCCAATGCCGCCTCAGGAGCCGTTTTCAACGGGGCCGGCGCTGCGTCCACCGACGCCGGCGTTTGATTCGGAGTCGTGCGGCTGTCGGCAAGTTGTTTCGTGGAAGTTTTGTTCGCAGCCAATGCTTTGTCACTCCCGCGCAGCTCAACCACCAGGCGATAAGGGCTCGATTCCATGCTGACGGAGAAATTCGATCCGTCTTTAGTGTCGAGCACGATTCGCGTGACGCCGGCGACGGGCTGAGCGATTCGAACACGAGTCAGTGAAGCGTCGCCGATGTCCATCGTCTTTCCGTTCAGTTCGGGCGATAGAACCGTATCGTGCAGATCGAAGTAAATCCGCTCTGGCGACATTAAACGGTGCACTTCGTACGGAACCTGGTCCTCCATGTCGATCACCACAGTGCTTCCCATGACCGAAGACCAGTGACGCACTCCGGTGATTTTCGGCAGTGCCGCCAACTTGCCTTCCGCCACTGCGGCGAGTGCTGATGCATCGGCACCGAGTTCCAGATTCATCAGATTGTCGGAACCCGCAGGAGATAGAACATCCGCCGGAGATGGGGGTGCCGTAACTGCTTGTGGCGGGGTCTGCGCCCTGATTGCCACGACTTTTGTGGTAGACGCCTTCTCATGCTCCTGCATTCCCCACCACGCTCCCGCCGAAAATAGCGCTGCCACCGCCACCAGGCCCATCACGACACTCAAGCCTGGATGCGAACTGCCGGCAAGAGAAAGACGCTGCAGAAATGGCAACGAAGGAAGCGTTTCGGTGAGGCTTGCTGGCTCTTCGACGTCAAGGTCCTCGGTGTCACGCTCTCTGCTGTCGAAGCGTTCATCCGCGATACCAGGCTCAGGCAACTCGACCATCGTTGCAGGAATGACAATGGGCTGCTGCAGTGCCTCCAAGTCTGGAAGCGGAAGGACCGCGGGTTTAGAGGTCCCAATCGCCGCCTTGGCAACAACCGGCACTGACACAGCCTGCTGTGCTCCCAGCACCTCGTCCGCGACATCCGACAGCCAGTGAATGCGACGATCCTGATCTTCCGGTCTGAGCGCGGATAGAACTAGCTCAGCGAATAGATCGAAACATCGAATGTCCTGATCCGTGAAGGCTCGTGGACTTTTTGAGAATGCCTGCAGTACACCCAGTTGTTCGCGCCGGCCAAGCAACGGAACCAGCACGGTAGAGCGAACTCCCGCCGGGCAGCCAAAGTCCAGTTCGACGCGGTCCTCGATTCGACTAGCCTCGATTTGACTAGCCTCGATTTGACTAGCCTCGATTCGACAATCATCGCACCGTAGAATGCGGCCCGATTCCAGGCAGTCCTGCAGAAACTCGGATTCGATCAAGTGAACGCCGCGTCCGACAGCGAGTGGTCCGGCGGCGGCGCGGCACACCATCTCAGAGCTCTTAATCGCCGGTTTTTCCGCAAGCGCAACCACGATCCCGTCGGCCTGTGTGATCGCCTGAGCACGGTCGCAGATCAATTGCAGCACTTCGTCTAGGATGAAGCGTTCCGTCTCGATCAAGTCGCCGTCGGAGGAGCGTTCCGAGGCCAGGTGCCGATCATGAATCTGCTCGTGGAGACTCGAGAAGGCGAGCAATGCAGCCATCGCCTCCTGACGCGCGATCGATTCCAGGACGCGGTTGCCCTCCTGCAGCGGAGATGTCGCCGCTTTCCAGTCAACTCGGGTTGGGTTGGCACTCATGCAGGCGCTGTCAGGACCACAAAAAGCGAGTTCTTTATCGTATCCAGGCTCGCCGTAAGGCTTATTACCGCTCTTGGCCCAACCGCGTAAGTCACGGGTACACGTTCAACCAGCGGCCTCAAGCGACCCCTTAGTTCCAATGCTCAGACTAATAGTCTACTGCTGGGATCGCAATGTCCTTTGGTACACGTCCGATTGTTGCCAGGGAAGCCGCGACCGACACAGCCGAGGGTCAGAATGCGCAAAGCTACGACCCTTCAGATTTTGCGCTTCGTCGCGTTTCGCCCTATGGTTGAAAAGCAGCCACAAGAAAAAGCCGGAGATGCGATGACCCATTCTGTCGAGCAAGAAAAGCCGGAAAAACTCAAGAAATCCAACTGGTGGTGGCCCGGAGTCGTGGCGACCAGCTTGGCAGGCGCAGCCGTGGTGGCGTTCCGAGGCTGCTGGCACGGCAAGATGAGCTGGCCCGTTGCAGTGCGGGGATATTCCTACCAGGTTTGCCTGAGCTGCGGAGCCATACGGCTGTTCGACGAGAACACATTCAGCGCATTTGGCCCGTTCCGCTATGACCTGAACGAACTCATCGCTTGGGAAAAATCCACGAAAACGGAATCCCATCCTGGGCCGGATGGTAACGCCCCGTCTCCATGAGTCAGACGCCCAATATTCAGACGCTTGATACTCAATCGTTGGCAACCAGCGCCCGCGCAGTCACCGTCCCAGGGCCCATGTGTCTCGCCTAGGTTTGGGCCGCTCTGGCTCCGACCGGCTCGTTCTGGCTTTTGTACCACTCCACCGTACGGCGCAGGCCGTCTTCAAAGCTCACCAGAACCTTGTATCCCAAATGCTTTTGCGCCTGCGTAATGTCAGCCAGAGAATGCTTGATGTCTCCCCCACGCTCCGGACCATACTTGACGCTGCCCTTGTAGCCAGTCAGCTGTTTCAAAGCGACGAAGATCTCATTCAGCGTGATCCTCCGACCAGTGGCGCAGTTGAAAACGCGCCCCGCACATTGCGCCGCCGGGGCCGAGCAGGCCAGCAGGTTGGCGGAGACCGCATTGTCGATGTAGGTAAAATCGCGGCTGGTTTCGCCATCGCCGAAAATCGTGGGCTGTTCCCCGCGCAGCATCTGCATGCTGAATTTGGCGAGTACGCCCGCGTATGTCGAAGAAGGATCCTGCCTTGGCCCGAATATATTGAAGTAGCGCAAACACACGGTTTCGAGGCCATAGCAGCGGTAGAACGACACCATGTAATACTCGCCGGCCAGCTTGGCCACTGCGTACGGCGAGATCGGGTTAGGATTCATGGCTTCATGCTTCGGAAGCGTTGGTGTATCCCCATACACCGACGACGAAGCGGCATAGACCACTCGCTTCACCTTTGCGTCGCGCGCGGCGATCAGAACATTAACCGTGCCGTCAACGTTGGCGCGATTGCTTCTGAGAGGGTCCACTACCGATTTCGGGACCGAAGGAATGGCCGCGTGGTGCAGCACGTAGTCGACGCCTGCGCACGCCTTGTGCATGGCGTCCAGATCGAGAATGTCGGCTTCGCGGAAGTCCATCTGGTGGAGCACGTCGGTCAGGTTCTCGCGCCGGCCGGTCTCAAAGTTATCAATTCCTCGGACCTGCTCGCCACGTTCCAGCAGAGCGCGTACCAGGGAGGACCCAATGAAGCCGGCAGCGCCCGTCACGAGATATTTAGCCATACGCTTTTAATGATAACCCCGAGATTGCCCACCAGGTACGGGGCGCCAGTCACTAGAGTAACCACTCTCCGGTCCCGCCAAACGGCCTACCCTCCAGATGTGCAGAAAACGATGTGCGGAAGAACGACGCGCGGGAGAACCCGGGAGAACCTTAGACCGCCGGGAACTGCGACAAAGCAGCGCGGATCTGGCTCCACAGTTCCTGTTTGCCGGCGCCGGTTTTAGCCGAAAACGCTATGATCGGCACTCCCGCATACGCCTGTCCGAGCGCGTGCATCATTTGCCGTAACTCGTTGCCAGACAACCGGTCGCACTTGGTGGCCACCATCACATGCGGCCGTCCTTTAGACGCCAGAAACTCGACCAACTGGCCGTCGCTTTCCTGCGGCGGAATATTCGAATCGACCAGCGCCAGGCAAAGCGCCAGGCTCGAGCGCTGGTGCAGGTACGGGTCTACAAACCGGGCCCAGTCGTCGGAAATTTCGCGCGAGACCTTGGCGTAGCCATATCCCGGCAGGTCGGCGAAAAGCATCTCGGGTCGCGGTTGTCCCGCCCTCCGGACTTCATAAAAGTTGATGCTGCGCGTGCGTCCGGGAGTATTGCTGGTGCGAGCAAGCTTTTTGTCCACCAGCGCGTTGATCACACTCGATTTCCCAACGTTTGACCGTCCCAGAAAGGCGATCTCCGGCACGGTAGGAGCAGGGAAGTGCGTCAAGTCGCTCGCCGACAGCATGAACCGCGCCAGAATCCGCATACAGACAGTTTCCAGTGTAGGGGCGAAGAATGGCAAGCGCGGAGAAGAAATAAGTTAGCCAGAGTAGAGGAAAAATCGTGATTCGGGCTGGTTTGGGTAGGGCACGACTTCAGCCGTGCCGCCCAGAGCCAACAAAAACAAGGGCTTTAGCCCCTGAGGGCCCAGCGGTTTACTCCTTCGGCTCGTTAAAGGCTGACCTCAAGCTCGCTACAGGCCAAGCGGGCGTTTCGGGTGCACGTCCGGTTCCTTGATCGGATGCAGCCTATACCAAAGCGTAAGCCCGCCGGCGATAACCAGTCCAATCAGAACGCTGATCAGAAAAAACCACCGATAAGCCGGGAGCATGATCAGCAGAACCGCCACAACAACAACCGCGACGATCAGCCCCGCCGATCCCTTCAGGCTGAATCCAAACCGGCCGCCAGATTCCGGTTCCATGATTTTATTCTAATGCAGCGTGTCGCAACTTCGTCGGCTAGGCCTTCCGAACCTAGGCCTTGCGAACCTAGTTCCTGCGAGCAAAGCTACCATGCGACAAGAATCCCGCAAGCAGAAAAAGGAAGCGTGGCGCTGCCATCAAGATGAAGAACGGTCCCTGAGGCCAATGTCCGGAGCGAAGCAGATTCCAGACATAGAACGCGATCAAGCATCCCAACGCGAGGATCCCTCCCACCTCCTCACGATACCAGGCCACGACTAAGCCGATGCCAACTCCAATTGGCCAGAGAGCCAGACCAGCCCACTCCTGCGGCGTTGGTCGCGGACCGATCGGTCGCGCGATGTTGCCCACGGCGAACACGAAGACGAACAGTATGCTCAGAATGCTCCACACACGGGCGATCCAGCGCGCTGCAGGCGCGACAGCTTCTCTTGCCATAATCTCCTCCTTATTGCAACTTGGTGTTTTCAAAGAGCGCCGACAAATGGGGCTGAGTCAAGTTCGAGGGCCGTCCTGATTGATAGGCACACAAGTGCGCTGCCACAGGTCGATCGCTATTCTCGCCGACGGCCGGTTGGAAGTCTGTGACGCCACGCACAGGATGTTGGTGATGAAATAGGGCAGAGGTCACACCTTCAGCCAACCCTATGCGGTGAGCTGTACCAAGGGTCTCTGGGGCCCGATCCCGAACGACTCAAGAAAATCCGCGGCAAATTTCATGCAGTTCATCCGATCGGGAACCTCGCCTACGATGCGGGGCGGATACTCGTCGTAGGTGCGGCCGTCGAGCAATCTTCCGTTTTTCGCCTTTCTCACGCCGCCCCATTGCTTGAAGAAAAAAGGCACACCCTGCACCCGACATTGCTCCCGAACGGAGACGACCCACTCCCGCCTCATCGGACGCGCTCCCGGCCCGCTCTCGCCGCCGACAATCACCCAGGTAATGCCTGACAGATCGATTTTGCCGAGGTCCTCCAGCAGTGGCTCAATCGACAGGAAGCGAACCGTCGCGGGAGCCTGCCGCAGATGGTCCACTCGGGGCAGACCATATTTCCTGTCTTCAACACTGACGCCCCACCAGATGTTTTCCTGATCCGCCGCAAAACGTAACCGGCCCTCGAGCAACTGTAGCAGTCGCTCCGACCTCTTCGTCAGCACCTGATAGGTGTGCCAATCCGCTGTCGCCATCACGCGCGAGACAGCCTCCGCATAGTCATCCGGCACTCCCGCCTGGAACAGGTCGCTCATAGAGTTCACGAATACCAATTTGGGAGAACGCCATGAAAATGGTTCGGTAAGCTTCTCCGGCACCAACCGCAAATCAAACCCTTGCTCATAAGGATGCCCCTTAACCCCGCGAAACCGCTCAGCAAACGTCTCGGCATAGCAGTGCTTGCAGCCGGGGCTGATCTTGACGCAGCCGCGGACGGGGTTCCAGGTCGCGTCGGTCCATTCGATGTGAGAGTTCAAAGACATATTCAGTCCCAAAACGCTGTTTGGTCTGTACTGTACTTCAGCACTTGATCCCAGAACTTGTATGCTCGCTCATGTCGGGAAAACAATGCGAGCCGATACAGAGCGAGGTTCTTTTCGTGTGATCTAACTTCCTTCATGCTGTAATGGGGCGGCGGAATATAGCCGAGGGCAGCCATGCTTTTGGTGAACTCGTCAGCCAAAAACCTCGTGAATTTGACGGCGTCCCACTGTGCCGTTGCCCACCGTTCTCGCCAACTGTCCGAGCCTAGGAACCTGTCAACCTTGTCAGCGTCCTCCTTGAGGTAATGCTCGTAATTGCGGTTCGCATCCATTCCCAAAGCGAGCAGGACCAAGAAATCGACATAACGAGCTGTGGCGAGCGCGCGGATCGTCGCAAACTCCAGGCCGATATCGAATGGATCGGCAAAGCAAAGCGACAACACAGTGTTTCCTGCTGATCCTTGAGGAATTTCTGCCAAGATCTCAGACGTCCGCTTGTTGCAATCGCCCTGAACATAAACGATGTCAGCACTGGGAGCAATTCGCCGTGCTCGAGCCTCCAACGCTTTTAGTTTGTTCGGCTTCTCTTCGCAGAAAATGTACTTGTCGAATGGATCCTTCAGCCTGAGAGCAAGTAGTGGAGACCCAGAGATGAACTTCGAGGTACTGCGGATTCTGCTATAACCGGCCCCTGCATACAACTCTACGTAAATCCGCCTTGACCACTTCGCTTTCATCCCCGAGGAGAATAACGTCGCATACAGCGACACCAAGCGATGCTTCTCCTCAGCCCAAGCACCTACGTCCGGCGCCACCAAACCGTCATCATGCGCTGAAACATCATCCTGCGTGGCCATAATTTGCTTTTTGTTCGCCTATGATCATCACATAATTGTGTCATCGCTGGCCCTGGCCAGCAATAGCATTGATGGTCACAGCGGAATATTACCTTATTTCTTAGCCGGGTTTATCCCGCTCGGTCTCCAGCATTTTCAGCGCTCGACCGGGGCGCGTGCCCCGTCCTATCGCGAAGCGAAGGGCCGGAAAATTACGGAGTACCGGGCTTCGTCCTCCCCACCCTTTGCGATTTCATCGCCTGAGGGCCACGAGCGTCGCCATTCGGGAACAGCACCCGAAAACGATCGATCTGATCCCCGGACATCTGGAGAGTCGGCTCCAGCAGCACCCATGAAACGACCTCCGGTAAGTACCCGGAAGCCAACTGATCGATAGGGTTACCGGGCGGAGTACAGCCCAGGTCGGCCGGCGCCGTCAGAGAGCCCGAATAACGGTAAGAACCTTCGTTAAGGTTGGTTAACACCTTGCCAATTGTGAATTGTTTGAGCGCGACTCCAGGACCATATCCCGTTGGCAAGGTGATTTGTCCACCGAAGATCTTGTTCAACTCCGAGTTCGGGGCGCCTTTCATAATCCTCTGACCTATGACGAGATACTCATCGGAACTACACGCCTGCCCCTCATTTTTCTTGAACACGAAGTGCACTTCCATCTCGGTAAGTACACCGTTGACGAGGTGCTCGGCAGGGGCGTGAAAGTGAAACTCCTGAAGAGTGTACCGGCTGGCGCCGAACTGGATTTGTATCGGTTTCTCGGGCGCAGGAGGCGGGTATGCCTTCAGGCTTCCCCAGCGCTGGTCAACCGTTCCCTGACACTCCGTCACATCGTGGCACCAGTTACTCCCCGTGGTGTTTTTAAGGGTGAAATCCCGCGGCTTTTGCAGATCGCTTGTATTTACGAATGTTGGTGCGCTCACGAGCGGGACTGGTTCGATAATATTAATCGGTGACTGGTAGTTTCCGTAGGGCGGCGGGACGCTTTGCGCGACGGCTACATTCGCCGCGAGCGCCGGCGCCAGCACCAGGGCGATGCACAAGCTGCGGCGTGCCGCGATGTTGAGAACGCTCATAGTCATGTTATTTCTGCTTTCTCCTTGAGGAGGGCGGCCGGGTGCAACACTCATCGCGCACTTTCCGATGAGTGGGATTCCGCTGCAGCGTCATTCTAGCAGGCTGCCGAAAAAGCATTCTTCAGGCTGCAGTGAAGCATTACATATGATGCTATAATCGCATCATGATCGATGTCACCCAAGACATTCATTCCCTGACCACCTTCAAGCGCAACTCCTCGGGCCTGATGAAGCACATGAAGAAAACCGGGCGTCCGTTGGTGCTCACCGTGAAGGGCAAAGCCGAGGCCGTTGTTCTCGACGCCAAGGCCTACCAAGAGGTAGCCAGTCAACTGGACGCCGTGGCCAGCATTCGCCGCGGCTTTGCGCAAGCCCGCAAAGGTGCGGGGCGTCCGGTAGATGAAGTGTTTGACGAACTGGAACGCGAAGACGCGGGTAGATGACTTACCGCGTCATCGTTACTCCCGCAGCCGAAGGCGATCTCAGGACAGCCTATCGCTATATCCGCAGTCAGGCGCCCCACGCAGCACGCGAGCGGATTCGGCGCGCTCGTCAGAGCGCGAAGAGTCTTGCGCGCCACCCCGAGCGGTGTCCCATGGCTCCCGAGAGCGCGTCATTTGATCAACCCATCCGCGAACTGTTTTTCGGCTCAGGCAACCGCGGCACCTATCGTTTTCTCTTTGTTGTGTTGGAGCAAGAAAAATCAGTCTACATACTGCACGTTCGGCATGGGTCCATGCTCCCGCTCTGATTTGCAGCCGGGTGCCCCACTCATCGCGCACTTTGGATGAGCGGGATTCCACTGCGACATCATGCTGGCCGGCTGCGGGAAATGTATTCTTCTGCTCACCCAGCAATCAAATCCGCAAACACAAACTGATCCCGCGCCACAGTCTGCCCGACTGAAACGGGGAGCACGCCACTGAGCATGGGCCCTGCATAAACAAACGAATGGAATTCCCCGCGCTCGCCACACGGGTCCACTTCCTCCGGCAGGTCCGCAAGCAACGCTTCATCGAACTCGCGGCCAACGAACGACGCATCCAGTTTCTCAGTGTCAATACAAGTCAACTTCGCTCGCGTGCCGGACGCGATCATCTCCTGCGCCAAAGCCCGCGTCGGCAGCCCCCACACCGGAAATAACGGTTGCAGGCCCGTGTCCTTCAGTTGCTTCTCCCGATAGGCGCGCACGTTTTCGAGGAAGAGATCGCCAAACGCAACTCCTTCAATGCCCACGGCGACTGCCCTGGCGCAGGCGCCTGAGCATTATCAATGACTTACAACCTCGGCTTACGCAGTTCCCACTCGCCTTGCGGCCTTTTATGGGGTATTTATATGTACAAGTAAGTCAGTACAATCCTTCTCTCGTCACCTTCCACAGCGCCCGATTGATCTCCTTCTGGTATCTCGGTTTTTGCTTGAACCAGGCCAGCACATCGGCGTCGAGATACAGTGTGATCCGCTTCTTGACGGGCCTGCGTCCTGCTCCGGACGCCACCAGAGGGTCACTCCCGCCTTCCCCGGACGCTTTTAGCCTGGCAATCCTTCGGCTGGCGATCTTAACGCCGCCCGCCTTCCGGCCGCGGCCAACTCTCTCCTTTTGTTTCATTTGCCCGTAATTGCCTGATATATACGTAAGTACAATAATACCTGCACAAAATGTCCCACGTGAAACATTACGGGACATTCCAGGAGTTGTGCCCTGTCTTACTGCCGAGCCGTGGGAATCTCCGGTGCGGGCGGCGTGGCGATGGGAGCCATGGTCTCGGCCTCCGACGGCATCTGCGGCAGCGGGCCTTCGAGTGCCACGGCCAGCACCTGGTCCATGTTATCGACGAAGTGCAATTTCATGGCGGTGCGCAGGTTTTCCGGGACCTCAGCCACGTCCTTTTCATTTTCCTGCGGCAGTATCACCTCAAACAGCCCAGCCCGATGGGCGGCCAGCAGCTTTTCTTTCAATCCGCCGATGGGCAGCACCTTGCCGCGCAGCGTGATCTCTCCGGTCATGGCGATATCGCGGCGCACCGGAATCCGGCTGAGCGCGCTGGCCAGAGCGGTTGCGATGGTGATGCCAGCCGAGGGGCCATCTTTTGGAATCGCCCCTTCGGGCACGTGTACGTGGATGTCGAGGTTGCGGTAGAAGTCGCGGGGCAACCCCAGCCGCGCCGCTCGCGAGCGAATGTAGGACATCGCCGCCTGCGCCGATTCCTGCATCACGTCGCCCAGCTTGCCGGTTAACGTGAGCTTGCCTTTGCCGTCCACTACCGTGGCCTCAGTGCTCAGGATGGAGCCGCCCACCTCGGTCCAGGCCAGGCCTGTCACCAGGCCGATTTCGCTCTTCTCATGGGCCAAGGTGTCGCGGAACTTGAGCACGCCTAGGTAGTCGCCGATTTTTTCCGGCTGGATCGCGGCGGAGAATGACGCACCTTCTTTCACCACCTTGCGCGCCACTTTGCGGCAGATGTTGCCAATTTCCCGCTCCAGGTTTCGCACCCCGGCTTCGCGCGTAAAGCCGCGAATGATCTGCCGGATTGCCTCGTCGGGGAATTGCACATTCTTCTCCGTCAACCCTGCTTGCAACATCTGCTTCCGCACCAGGAACTGTTTCGCGATCTCGACCTTTTCCGGTTCGGTGTAGCCGTGCAGGCGCAGCACTTCCATGCGATCCTGCAACGCGGGCGGAACGGTGTGAATCACGTTCGCCGTGGCCACGAAGAAGACTTGTGAGAGATCGTACTCGACGTCAAGATAATGGTCCACGAACATGTAGTTCTGTTCGGGATCGAGAACTTCGAGCAGCGCCGCCGAGGGGTCGCCGCGGAAGTCCATCGACATCTTGTCGACTTCGTCCAGCATGAACACCGGGTTCTTGGTGCCGGCTTTTTTCATCATCTGGATGATCTGGCCGGGCAGGGCGCCGATGTAGGTGCGGCGATGGCCGCGGATTTCCGCCTCGTCGCGCACGCCGCCGAGCGACATCCGCACGAACTTGCGGCCGGTCGCTTTGGCGATCGACATCCCCAGCGAAGTCTTGCCCACGCCGGGAGGTCCGACAAAGCACAGAATCGAGCCTTTGGGATTCTTTACCAACTGGCGAACGGCGAGAAATTCGAGGATGCGCTCCTTGATTTTCTCCAGGCCATAGTGATCTTCGTTGAGCACTTTTTCAGCGCGCGAAATGTTGCGGATCTCTTTCGATCGCTTCTTCCACGGCACCGCCAGAAGCCAGTCCAGATAATTACGAGAAACGGTGGATTCTGCCGACATGGGCGGCATGGCTTCCAGCTTTTTCAGCTCCTGGATCGCCTTGTCGCGAACTTCCTTCGGCATACCCGCGGATTCGACCTTCTTCTTCAGCTCGTCGAACTCGCTTTTTTCGCCGCGGCCCAGTTCTTTTTGAATCGCTTTGATCTTTTCGTTGAGGTAATACTCTTTCTGCGCCTTCTCCATCTGCCGCTTCACGCGCGACTGGATAGTGCGGTCCATGTTGAGCTTTTCGATTTCCACGTCGAGCACGTCGCCGATCCGGTTCAGTCGTTCGGCGGGATCGAAGATTTCGAGCAGTCCCTGCTTTTCTTCTATTGAAAGCTGCAGATTGGCGGCGATGGTGTCGGTCAGCTTCGCCGGATCTTCCATGCGCACGGCCGCGATCATGGTTTCGTAGTTCAGCGACTGGCAAAGCTTTACGTACTGCTCGAACATGCCCGTGACGCGCTGCATGCCCGCTTCAATCTGCGCCGTGGTCTCGGTGGCATAACGGGCGACCCGCACGGTGGCCTGCAGATAGCCTTCGGTTTCGACGACCTGCAGGATCTTGCCGCGCTCGATGCCTTCGACCAGTACCTTGATGTTGCCATCGGGCAGCTTCAGGCTTTGCACAATGTTGACGATGGTGCCGACCTGGAAAATGTCCGCCGCCTTGGGCTCGTCGATGCTGGCGTCGTGCTGAGTGGCAAGAAATATCTTCTTATCGCTGGCCAGAGCTTCTTCGAGCGCACGCACGCTCGATTCTCGTCCCACCACGAACGGAGTCATCATGTACGGAAAAATGACCACGTCCCGAATGGGCATCATGGGCAGTTTCTTGCTCTCGAACTTTTCTTTAGGGTTCGGCAAACGCAATCTCCCGTCTCTGGTCAGGTTTAGCTTACCGCTGTTTGGCTAACTGCCGTCTAACTTGCCGCTTTCTCGATCATGGCCAGCGAGACGTTCCGCTTCTCCACCATCTCGCGAGTCACTTCAAATTCCTTGACCTTCTTTTGGCTGGGCAGGCTATACATCAGCTCCAGCATGAGCTCTTCCAGGATCATGCGCAATCCGCGGGCGCCAACTTTACGCGCCATCGCCTGGCGCGCAATTGCCCGATTCGCGTCCTCGCTGAATTTGAGCCGCACGTTCTCAAACTCGAACAGGCGCTGATATTGTTTCACGATCGCATTCTTGGGGCGCGTCAGAATTTCGACCAGCGCATTTTCGTCCAGTTGCTGGAGCACTCCCATTACCGGCAAGCGTCCGACAAACTCGGGAATCAGCCCGAATTTGATCAGGTCTTCCGGCTGCGCTTCCGATACAAGTTCAAAGTTGCGTAGGGCGGCCATGCCTGCCTCGGTCTCCGTGTCCTCACCAATACGGAAACCGAGAGCCTTCTTGCCGATGCGCCGCCCGATAATTTTCTCCAGGCCTACAAAGGCGCCGCCGCAAATGAAGAGAATGTTCGTGGTATCGACGGGCGTGAATTCCTGGTGCGGATGCTTGCGTCCGCCCTGCGGCGGCACGTTCGCGATCGTACCTTCCAAAATCTTGAGCAACGCCTGTTGCACGCCCTCGCCCGACACGTCGCGCGTAATCGAGGGGTTTTCGTCCTTGCGCCCAATCTTGTCAATCTCGTCAATATAGATGATGCCAGTCTGGGTGCGGCTTACATCGCCTTCGGCCGACTGCAAAAGCTTCAGGATGATGTTCTCAACGTCCTCGCCCACGTAGCCGGCTTCGGTCAGCGTGGTCGCATCCACGATCGCGAAGGGGACATCGAGCATGCGGGCGAGCGTTTGCGCCAGCAGCGTCTTGCCGGTTCCGGTCGGTCCGATCAGCAGAATGTTCGACTTCGTCAGCTCCACGCCATCGCCCGTGCGCTGACGGTTCATGTAAATGCGCTTGTAATGGTTGTAGACGGCGACCGCCAGCTTTTTCTTGGTCTGTTCCTGCCCGATGACGTACTCGTCGAGGAACGTCTTGACTTCTAGCGGCTTCGGCAGTTGGTTCGGGACTGCGGCCGAAGGAGTCGCCGAGCGGTCGTCTTCGAGAATCGAGTTGCAGACCGCGACGCACTCGTCACAAATGTATGCTCGGGGATAGTCGCTCGGCGACGAGATCAGTTTTGCCACCGCGTCCTGCGACTTGTGGCAGAACGAACAGCGCAACATCTCATCCGAACCCGATCTGGTTTTCACTCGGCCTTACTCCTTTTCTGGTGGCCTAGCCGTGGCTGGCTCCTGCTCCGGGCTGAAACGCGGCTTGCCGCGTCTCTACACTGCTTTACGTAGTGCCGGTTCTGCCTCTATCTGTCTGATAGATAATATCGTCGATAATTCCGTATTCCTTAGCCTGCTGTGAATTCATGATGAAATCGCGCTCCACGTCCTTCTCCACTTTATCCAGCTTCTGGCCGCTGTGCTTGGCCAGTAACTGATTAGTAATCTCTCGCATGCGCAGAATTTCGCGCGCATGGATGTCAATATCAGTGGCCTGCCCGGAGAGCCCGCCCATCGACGGCTGGTGGATCAGGATCCGCGAATTGGGCAGGGCCAGCCGCTTTTTGGGTGCCCCCGCCGAAAGCAGCAGCGCCGCCATCGAAGCGGCCTGACCGATGCAGATCGTGGTCACGTCGTTTCTCACGTACTGCATCGTGTCGTAGATCGCCATGCCCGCCGTGATCGACCCACCCGGCGAGTTAATGTAGAGTTGAATATCTTTCTCCGGGTCTTCCTGCGCCAGGAACAGCATCTGGGCGATTGCCAGGTTGGCGACATTGTCATCAATCGGCGTGCCAATAAAGATGATGTTGTCGCGGAGCAAGCGGGAATAAATGTCATACGCCCGTTCGCCTCGGCCCGTCGACTCGATCACCATCGGTACCAGCATCATTTGCGGATCTTTCGTATTCACGTTCACCCTTTCCACACTCCTGCCCGGTAGTCGGTCTTAGCGGCTCAGGGGAGGATCGAAATGGCCCGCGTTGCCTTTAATTACTAACTACGCGGACTGGCGGTACAAAAATTCGAGGGTCTTCTCGTTGCGGATTCTCGTCCGTATCCTATCTAGGCCCCCATCCCGTGTCAAACGAGCGCGTACTGCTTCTGACGTCTGTTTCGATTGTTTGGCCAGCGCTTCCAGTTCCCGATTCAGTTCTTCATCGCCGATCTGAATATTTTCTTCCTCCGCCACTCTTTCGAGCAGCAGCGCAGCCTTTACATCGTGAATTGCCTGCTCGCGTTGTCCGGCGCGCAGGCGGTTCAAATCCATTTTTTTCATCTGCTCGGTGGTCAAACCCTGCGCCGCCAGCGCGCGCAATCCCCGCTCCAGCCGTATGTCAATCTGTTGTTCGATCAGCGAATCGGGAACCTCAAAATCGTTCCGCTGAATCAGTTCTCCCACCAGCTTTTCCTTGGCAGCGTGTTCCGCCTGATGCTTGCGCTCCGATTCCATCTGCTCGCGAATGGCCTTGCGCAAATCGTCCACCGTCTGGAATTCACCCAGTTGCTTCGCGAACTCGTCGTTCAGTTCCGGCAGGCTCTTCTGTTTGATCGCCTGCACCTTCACCGCATAACTGAAGGTCTTCCCCGCCAGGCGCTTGTCCTGCGTATCTTCCGGATAGTTCACGTCGAAGGTTCGCTCATCTCCGGGGCCGGTCCCGCGCAGGTGTTCGGTGAATTCCGGCATCGTGTTCTGGCCCGCGATTTCGACCAGCACTTCATCCATGTGAACGGGTTGGCCTTCGCCGGACTTCGATTCGCCAGTCTTGGGCTCGCCAGCTTTCGGATTGCCATCGAGGGAGACCTGGGCGAAATCGCCGTCGGCGAGGGCGCGGCCCTCCACTGGATTGAAACTGGCATGGCGTTCGCGCAGGTCGGCGAGCGCTTGCTCCACATCGGCTTCGGAAACCGCTATCTCCGGTTTCTCGGCGCGCAATTCTTTGTAGCCTTCCAGCTTGATTTCCGGCAGCACTTCAAAAGCAGCCTTGAAGCGCAGCGGTTCGCCATCGTGCAGGTGCAAATCCGTCACCCGTGGCTGCGATACTGGATGCAGGCTCAGCTTCTCAGCCTCCTGCCGGAAGAAGCGCGGGATCAGCGCCTCGACCATGTCGGTCTTGATCTCTTCGGAAAAACGCTGGCGGATAATCGACGCCGGGACATGACCGCGCCGGAAGCCGGGGATGCGCGCCACCTTCTGATATTTCTGGATCAGCGAATCGGTCTGCCGGTTGACATCTGCGACCGGAATCTCAACCTGAATCTCGCGCTTGGTTGCGCTTTCCTTGGTCGTACTATCGGTCGTACTATCTTTGATCTCAGCAGGGCTCACAATTACCTTTCCAGCGCGGCAGCGGCAGCAGAGTCGGGAGGGAGTTGCTCCGCTGCGACGCCTTGATCCGCAACCTTGAGTGTAAAGACTCTCGAAGAGCAACGTCAAACGGCGGAGGGGGATGTTCGACCCACTAAAGTAACGAGCCAGTATTTTATGTGGCCAGTCTTGGCCGCGCCACACGAGCCAACGAAATACAATGAACACGGAATGTCTGTCCCCGCCTGGCTCAGGGTTCTGAACGCCGAAGTCATCGCCTGCACGCGCTGTCCGCGTCTGGTCGTCTATCGCGAGCGCATCGCCCGCGAGAAGCGCCGCGCTTACCGCGACTGCGAATACTGGGGTAAGCCCGTTCCCGGCTTCGGCGATCCTCATGCCCGCGTCCTCGTTCTCGGACTGGCGCCCGGCGCCCACGGCTCCAATCGCACCGGCCGCCCGTTCACCGGAGACGCTTCCGGCAACTTCATGTACCCGGTCTTGCGCGAGACGGGATTTGCCAGTCAGCCGACGGCGACTGATCGGAACGACGGGCTCGTTCTGCTAGGTCTCTACATCACCGCCGCTGCCCGCTGCGCGCCGCCCGACAACAAGCCTCTGCCCGAAGAACTGGCGAACTGCGCTCCGTTTCTGGAACGTGAACTCGAAGGACTCAAAGATCTGCGCGTCATCGTCGCCTTGGGAAGAATCGGATTCGAAGCCTATCTCAATTACCTGATGCGAACAAAGACGATCGCCGGCAAGCGGGAGTATGAATTTCGCCACGGCGCCGAGTACGTCCTGCCCGATGGGCGCGTCCTCTTAGCCTCCTACCATCCCTCCAACCAGAACACGCAGACCGGGAAGCTGACCAAAGAGATGTTCCAAAGGATCTTCAAGCGAGCGCGCGAATTGACCGATGATTCAACGGGGCGGATCCCGCGGTAACGGACACCTCTGGGCCGGCATGGGGGACCCGTCGCTCCGGGATGAGCCGCCCTTGTCATTGAATCATTGAGACATTGAAGCACTAAATCGATGAGGGCAGCTCTTTCAAAATCCTACGAACACCGGCTCTGGCTCGAGCAGAATTCCCCACGCTTCCCGTACGCCGCGCTGGATCTCATCTTTCAGTCCGACAATATCGCTCGCCTTGGCGTCTCCCCGGTTAATCAGCGCCAGCGCATGTTTGTGCGAGATGCCGGCCGCTCCCACCACATATCCTTTGGAAAAGCCCGAGTGTTCGACCAGCCACGCCGCCGAAACCTTGTGTTGTGCATCGAGCGCTGGGTAGCTGGGAATATCAAGTCCTTTCGAGGCGGCGCGCGCGGCCAGCTCTTGGAGCTGCGCTTCGCTGAGCACGGGATTCTTGAAAAACGAGCCGGCGCTGCGGCAATCGTCGTCTCCGGGGACGATCAGCATCCCTTTGCTTCGTCGTATCGCGCGCACCGCCTCGCGGGTTTCAGCAAGCGATGGCTTTCTTTCGGCGGATCTTTCGGCAGAGCGTTCGGCAAAGTACTTTTGCAGATCGGCATACTTCAAACTCGGAGCGCCGCCTCGCTTCAGCCGGTAGTTCACTCGCAAGATGATGTACCGCCCACGTTCTGTGGTGTTGAAGATGCTGGCGCGATAACGGAATCCGCATGCCGGCTGGGGCAGCACCACAATACGGTCCTCTTTCAGGTCCAGCGCGCGCACCGATTCGATGGTGTCGGCGACTTCCTGCCCGTAAGCGCCCACGTTTTGCACGGGCGTGCCCCCAACGCTGCCCGGAATGCCGCTCAGGCACTCGACTCCCGCGCAATTTTGCACCACCGCCTGTGCGACAAAGTCATCCCAGTTGACGCCCGCGCCCACGCTGAAGAGCACGGCGCTACCCGCCGCGTCATTCGCGGTTGGAGTCGCGATGCCGCCGAGCGCGATTCTCAGCACCAGTCCCGGCCAACCCGAATCCGCGACCACGAGATTGCTTCCGCCGCCCAGTACAAACAAAGGCAGGTCGCGGCTTTTCGCGAATTGAGCAGCCTCGCAAACGTCGTCTTCTCTCCTCAGTTCCGCAAAGTAGCGTGCCGCCCCGCCCACTTGCAAGGTGGTCAGCGGCGCCAGCGGAACGTTTTCCTGAATCGTCATCAAGCTAAATTGCTTTATAGTTAGTTGAGCATCTCATGTCTGCCTGCGAAGGCATATTGAAAACCGAGCTACGTTTCGAATCGCGATTGCGTAATAGAAACTACAGGAGAGTCCATGTATCCCGAAATTATGGTGATCCCGATGCGCGAGGAACTGACGCGTCTCGGAATCGAAGAGCTGCGCAGCGCCGCCGACGTTGACCGCGTCCTGTCGGGCTATCCGGGCACAACTATGGTGATCGTAAATTCCATTTGCGGATGCGCCGCGGGGCGGATGCGTCCGGCTGTTCGTCTCGCGCTCCAGCATCCGACCATCCCCAACAGCATCGTTAGCGTGTTCGCGGGACAGGATCAGGAGGCGACCGAGCGGGCCCGTTCCTATTTCACAGGATACCCGCCTTCATCGCCCTGCATCGCGATGCTGCGCGAAGGTAAGGTGATATATATGATGCAGCGCCGCCAGATTGAGACCCGTGATGCCTCGGCTATCGCCGCCGACCTGAGAGCCGCCTTCGATCAGCACTGCGCTGTCACGGCGCAAGCAAAGTAAGCAACAAGTAATGGAGCGCCGGGCGTCCCCGCCCGGCTGTGTTCTTCCTGCCGGTTGTGGTCTAATGCCGTTCACGGGAAAACCTCCACCGGAAAAATATGAAACGTCTCCTGCTTCTCCTTCTCTCACTCACCGCTGCGTCGTGGGCCGCCGAGCCCTGGCGCGTTGCGTCCAACCAGGTCGATGCCGTCTATCCTCAAGTCGAAGCTCTCTATCTCGACCTGCACCGCAATCCCGAGCTTTCCTATCACGAGGAGAAGACTGCGGCCAAGATTGCCGAGCAACTGCGCAAGCTCGGATACGACGTCACCACCGGGTTTGGCGGCACCGGTGTGGTCGGCGTGTTCAAGAACGGCTCCGGCCCGGTGGTGATGTTGCGCGCCGAACTCGATGCCTTGCCGGTCCCGGAAAAGACGGGTCTCGTTTATGCCAGCCACGTCACCACGCATGACGACCGCGGCGTCGAAGTGCCGGTGATGCATGCCTGCGGCCACGATCTGCACATGGCGATCGGCATCGGAACCGCCGCGCTGTTGGCACAGAATAAAGACCGCTGGCACGGCACCTTCATCTATGTTGGCCAGCCTGCGGAGGAGCGCATCGGCGGCGCCAAAGCGATGATCAAGGATGGCCTCTTTACCCGCTTCCCCAAGCCCGACTTCGCTTTCGCCGTGCACGACAGCAACGGACTTCCCGCCGGAAAAGTCGGCTACACGCCGGGCTTCAGCGCCTCGAACGCCGATTCGGTGAACGTCACTGTGTACGGCGTCGGCGGACACGGCGCGGCGCCGCAGGAGACCGTCGATCCGATCGTGATCGCCGCGCGCACCATCGTGAGCTGGCAGAGCATCGTGTCGCGCGAAGTTGATCCGCAAGACCCGGCCGTGATCACCGTGGGCTCGATCCACGGCGGGACCAAGAACAACATCATTCCCGACGAAGTTCTGATGCAGTTGACCGTACGCTCCTACAAGGATGAGGTGCGCAAGCACCTGCTGGCATCCATCGAGCGGATCGCGGATGCGGAAGCGGCGGCTGCGGGCGCGCCGAAAAAGCCGCTCGTCGAAATCGAGGAAGGCGTCGGGGCCGTTTACAACGATCCGCAAACCACCAATCGTCTCGCCGATCGGCTCAAGCAGGTTATGGGAGATTCGAATGTCGTACTCGGCCGTCCGATTATGGCCAGCGATGATTTTGCCGAATATCGCTACGCGGGAATTCCAAGCGTCATGCTCGAATTGGGCGCAGTTAACCCGGAGAAGTATGCGGAAGCAAAAAAGAGCGGAGAGCCGCTTCCCGGTCCCCATTCGCCCTACTTCGCGCCGGATCGCGAACCCAGCCTCAAGACCGGAATCGAAGTCGAGATGGCGGCGATTCTGGAATTGATGGGCAAGAATTGATGGATAAGAATTGATAGGTAAGCCCTAACCGCTGGTGGTGGAGCCCGTTCCATCACAAATACAAGTAAGCTGCATCACAGCCCTGACCAGCTGGATTGGCGCATCATAATAAGCAGATCATAGTGAAAAGTCGGCGCCGCAATTCGGTGCCACAAGTCGGAGATCCTGGCCGGATTCCGGTTGCGGCGACAATTTGGAGGACTCGAATGGCAACAGAACTGCGTCTGTCCTCAGCCGCACGCCACGATCCAACTGAGTCGCTCACCTTGGCGCAGAAAGAGGCCCTGCAGCGCACAGTCGCCAAAGTTGTTGCGCTGGGCGCACAAGTGGGAGTTAGCGCCGATCAGATGATTCTGCTGCTGCAGTCGGGCCTGACCGTCGGCGAACTGCTGGAATATCTGGCGGCGCGGACCGGAGAAGTTGTCTGAGGTGGAGCCTGATTTTGGGATTTTAAGCGTTTGCCGCCGGGCTTGCGATTGGGTAATCTCTAGCGATGCCAACTCGCCAGGAAATCAGCCTCGCTGGAACTGCACCCGTCACGCAGTCCAACCAACCGTCCTCGCTGCGACCGCGGCTGTGCGCGTTGATTGTTTTCGGAGTGATCGCGGTCAGCTCTCCAACGTCTGTGTCCGCCCAGGAAACGCCGAAGCCTCCGCTGCAGACGCAGCCCAGCCCTTCACCGGCCGCGCAACCTCCTGCCGGTCAGGCTCCGAGCGCTTCAGCGCCACCTGCGCCCGTGGCCTTGTACAATCTGCTGCAGAGCAAGTCCATCGTCTTCCCCGACATCGCTTACAGTACGGAACGGCTTTCGGCGGGGCAGAAATTTGAGCTGTTCGTGGACAACAGCGTTTCCGTGAACGCGGTGACCTGGTCAGCGCTCGGCTCGGCGGTCGGGCAGGCGGATGACTCGCCAACCGGCTTCGAACAGGGTTGGGGCGCATATGGCAAACGATTTGGGTCGGATATGGCGCGCCAGTCGTCCAGCGAATTCTCCGGGACGTTCCTGCTGGCTACCGCGCTGCATGAAGACCCACGTTTCTATGCGGAGATCAATCCCCCTTTCTTCCACGCCGTAAAGTACTCGTTGCAACAGGTCTTCGTCATGCAAAACGATGACGGCCATAAGACGGTCGCCTGGTCAAGGCTGGTAGGTCCGGCGATGGCTGAGGGACTGGCCAACGTCTACTGGCCGGACCGGAACCGCACCGTCGGAGATACGTTGTTTCGTTATGGTCTGGATTTGGCAAGCCGAGCGGGTGGAAACATGCTGCGCGAGTACTGGCCGGTGTTATTGCAGAAGATCAGCCACACGCCCCGGCCGGCCGCTGGACATAACTGACCGTCCACGGAAAAGGCTGGCTTGCCCTATTCCTTAAGTGCATCTAAGTTGAAGAACAGCGGTCGTGGCAGAATCATGCCAGAGCTATGGCGACACAAGAGTGGCTGCAACCGCAGCTTGGTGAAAGAGGAGATCGAGATTGAGGAATCGGATACTGGTTTTCCTTGCCTTTTGCGCGATCGCCGCATCGGCTTCGGCACAATCCAATTTCAATCGTTATAACTTCACCGCCGGTGCCGGGTTGGGCATCGGCCGCGACGAGGTCGCCGCCTTTGTCGGGAACTCCGGTGAGGTTGTGCTCGGAGGCGGCATGAACTTCACTCGGATGTTCGGCGCCGATGCCGAATACATGTACTACGACCTCAGCTTACGACCCAGCGTGATCCAGGGTCAGAGCCTGAACGATGCCAGCGGACGTCTGCAGTCCTTTAGCCTGGACGGTATCGTCAACGTGCCCCGCCATCTCCGTAAATTGGGCGCATACGGAATTTTCGGTATAGGTTACTATCAGCGCAGTGTTTCCGCGACCAGCCTACTGCTCCAACCCGGCACGATCTGCCAGTCCGCATGGATCCGCTGGTGGGGCATTAACTGCCTCGGTATCCCGCCGGCGATCACGACCCCGCAAACGCTGTCCTCGTTTTCCAGGGGTGCGGGCGGCTTCAACTACGGCGGCGGATTAACCTATCCCCTGAACCATCTTCATAATTCCAAGCTCTACATCGAATGGCGCTATCATCGCGCTTATCAGGCCGACGGCCAGACCATCGTCATGCCAATCACGGTTGGGCTGCGCTGGTGAAGGCCGCTAATGAAGGCTTTTCGATGAACTAAATCGCGCCGGTGATCCCTTAGACACACCCCTCGACCGCGCCTCCCACTCAAGCTCAGCAGGTTAGTTGCTGGCGAGTCAGTTTCAGACCGGTTAAGTTGCCCAGAATGGTGACGGCGATCTGCTCGGTGCGGAAAAATTCCTCGGCGGTTTGCTGCAGGTCTTCCGCAGTGACGGCTTCGATGCGCTCGATGAGTTCATCGAGTCCGTAGAAACGGTCGTAGTACATCTCCTGGCGGGCCAGGTTCGACATGCGCGCGGTTGAGGATTCAAGCGATAGCATGAGGCTGCCTTTGAGCTGGTCCTTGGAGCGGCGCACTTCTTCCTCGGGGACGGGCGTGGTTTTCAGGTTGCGGAATTCCTCGACCACACACTCCACGACTTTGACCGCCGACTCGCGCGAGGTGCCCGCATATACGCACATGGAGCCGGTGTCGCGATACGGGTTCAGGTCGCTATAGATAGAGTAGGCGAGCCCCTGGCGCTCCCGGATGTTCTGAAACAGGCGCGAGCTCATGCCTCCGCCGAGCAGCGTATTCAAGATGTAGGAAGCGTAGCGGCTTTCGTGCGCCATGGGATGCGAGGGGACCCCGATGCAGATCTGGACCTGCTCAAGCGACTTCTTATTGCGCAGGTTGATGCGGGAAAAAGTCTTGGGCTGGGGCGAGTGCAGTCCGTTTTTCGCCGGCTTCACGTGTTCGAAATATTTTGCGGCCAGTTCGACGAAGTGCTTGTGGTCGAGGTTGCCGGCGGCGCTGACGATGAGGTTGCCGGGAGCGAAGTGGTGTCCGTAGAAGCGGGAGACAACGGGGCGCTCGAATTTTCTCACCGTGTCGCGCGTGCCCAGGATCGGCAGGCCGAGGGCGTGGTCCTTCCAGAAACTTTGGGTGAAGATTTCGTGGACGAGGTAATCGGGATTGTCCTGGTCCATTTTTATTTCTTCGAGAATGACGCCGCGTTCCTTCGCAATATCGCCGGCATCGAAGACGGGATGAAGTACGAGATCGCTGAGGACGTCCATGGCGCGCGGCAGGTGCTCATCGAGAACTTTGATGTTGAAGCAGATGCATTCCTTTGCCGTGAAAGCGTCCATATTGCCGCCGATCGAATCGACCTGGCGGGCGATGTCTTCCGCGGAACGCGTCTCCGTGCCCTTGAACACCATGTGCTCGATGAAGTGGGAGATGCCATTCCATTCGGAATCTTCGTCGCGCGAGCCGGACTTGAGCCAGATGCCGATCGCGACCGAGCGGATGTGGGGCATCTGCTCAGTGATGACTGTGAGGCCGTTCGGCAGGATCTGACGACGAATGCTGCGGGTTTCTTTTACCATTAGTTCCTTACCACTAATCTCCTACTATGAAGTTCGGATCATCCACTCATGAATTCCGGGACGGGTTGCTACCATTCTCCCACAATCTGAGAGAGGCGACGGGCGGCTGACTTTGTAGTATTTGTTTTGTGTAACTTACGGCGATTCTTTGGCATAATATCCGGCTACTGATAGCTGGCAAAACCCGTTCTTTAAGGTTAAGCTCTTAGATTGCAACTTTCTAGGCCCTTTGCAGCCGAGGCTCTGTGCGTCAGAAGTCGGTTCTGGTCTTTGCCCCCTTCCACCGCCAACCGAGATCGGTTGGGAATACCCTTGCACGATACCTGTGGCCAAAGACGTGGCTTGCAGCGGAGGGGGGACCGTCTCCATCAGCGGTTCGCTTTCCGGCGATATGAACTTCACCGCTACTGGCGGCACCAGTGGAATGCTCACAAACACGCCAACGAATTGCTCGATACCAGGAACCAACCTGGTGATGAACGGGAATCCAAGTCTTGCATTTAACAGCGTAATCAATTTTTTCTACGGGGGGCCCTCAAGCTTTACCGTTACGGAGACCGGGCCAATTACCTATGGGCCAAACCCGACCGGAGTTTGTCAGACCAACCTGACGATTACCGCATCGATTGAGGGTGACGCTGAGCACACTCTCCTTTCCTGCACGCTCGCCGGAACGGCGTGCGGACAAACGATCAGTCAGAGTTGCGAGTAGCAGGAATTCTGTTCTTGGGGCGCAAGCGCGGAAAGCAACGGTCCCCAACAGACGAGAGACGGCGCCGCGGGCGTAGGATCTTTCGCCCGTGATTGGACAACGCATCCACGTTCTCATTTTTCGCAAAGCCGACTTTCGTTATACTCTGCATACTCTGCATGTGATGAGGCGCGAAGCAGAGCGATTCCACGAGTGACCGCAAATGGCCGAAGAGAAGCTCCGCATCCACTTTGGCGACTATCTGGGCAAAGCCGAAGTGGTTATCTATTCCGTCCTTGCCGTGTTGCTTTTCGTCACGGCGCTGGCGACGATTGCCAACGCCGCCAAAATGCTGTGGGAGGGCCTCGGCCACTGGACGGTTGCCACCGAGACCCTGCTAGTGCTAGACCAACTGCTCGTGGTGCTGATGCTGGTGGAGATTCTGCATACGGTGCGTATCTCCATCCACTCGCATTTTCTGGTTACCGAGCCATTTCTTGTCGTAGGGCTGATTGCCTCGATCCGGCGCGTCCTCGTGATCACCTTGGAAGCGGCCACCCTCACAAAAGGCGGAACGTGGTCGGCCGAGGGTGCGAGCATATTTCGAGCTAGTATGACCGAGCTTGGCTTGTTGGGCGTGCTCATCCTCATTTTGGTATTTTCCATTACGCTTTTGCGCCGGTTCGCTCCCGCCCCGAAAAACATGGAAACCTAAAGGGCACGATCGCCTAACCTTGTCTGGCGCAAAGTTGAGAGGTTTTACGGATTACACTCAGAGACGCCCGTCGCTCCACCAGCAGCCAAACTGCGTGGCAAATGCAAAGTGAGCCCTCCAATTCGCTGTTAGGACTTGGCCTGCAGGAACTTACGAATCTTGCGCTTGGGTCGGGGCAACCTGCCTATCGGGGCCAGCAACTGTTTGACGCGGTCTATCGGCAAAAGATTGACCGGCTTGACCAGGTATCTACGCTGCCGCTCGAATATCGCGCTCGGCTGGCGGAAGCAGGCTGGCGGGTGGGGCTTCCGTCGATTGTACGCAAGTTTGTTTCGAGCGACGGCACGATACGGTATCTCGTGGAACTCGCCGACGGAGAGACAGTAGAGACAGTCTGGATGCCGGAGGGAGACGGCGGAGAGAGCGGCGACGGAAGCGAAGCGGGCGACGAGATTGAGGGTGGAACTGCTCCATTAGGGTGGCGTCGGGCTACGATTTGCGTATCGAGCCAAGTGGGATGCGCAGTGAATTGCAAGTTCTGCTTCACGGCGTTGCTTGGCGTAAAGCGAAATCTGGAGGCGGGAGAAATCGTCGGACAGATCGCGGCGGTGCTGCGGGAGCAGGGGGTTGAGCCTCCACTGCAGCGCGTCAACATCGTTTTCATGGGAATGGGCGAACCCTTCTTGAACTATGACCACTTCATGAAGTCGGTGCATCTGCTGGTGGAAGGCGTGGGGATTCCGGAGTCGCGAATGACGGTGTCAACCGCGGGGATCGTGCCGCGGATTTATGATTTCGGGCGGGAGGCGCTGCGTCCGAAGCTGGCGATTTCTTTGAATGGATCGAACGACACGTTGCGCAGCGAAGTGATGCCGCTCAACCGCAAGTGGAACCTCAGGGAGCTGATGAAAGCGGCGCGGGAGTTTCCGCTGCGTGCGCGGGAGCGGTTGACATTTGAGTATGTGCTGCTGGCGGACGTGAATGATGCTCCGGAACAGGCGCGCGAACTAGTGGAGTTGGTGCGAGGCATAAGAGCAAAAATTAATTTGATCGCGCTGAATCCGGGGACGGAGTTGCCCTACCGGACGCCGGAACAGGAACGGGTGTTCCAGTTCCAGCGGATTCTGGTAGCGGCGGGAATTCCGACGTTCGTGCGGCGGCCGCGAGGGCGCGACATTTTTGCGGCCTGCGGGCAGTTGAAGAGGACGATGGAGTAGCAAAGTTTCAAGGTTTCAGAGTTTCAAAGAAGGGCATTTGTCGTGAGGGTTAATTATGAAACCTTTGAAAGCTCGATTATTACGAATTGCTGCCCGCTGCGGCCCGGTTGGGAGCGGCGAACGACGAACGGCTGGCAGAGCTTGTCGCAACCTGCAGTTCCATCCGGAAAGCGGGGTTACCGGGAGTCGCAGGCTGCAAGAGACGGCCGCCATGTTCTTCGACGATGCGGCAGCAGGCGCTCAGTGAAAGGCTAGAAGGCTTGTTTCCGCCTGCGGAGTTGAAGACGCACGGGAACGAGAGCGGTTGCGAAGAAGGATCGGCAGAAGGATCGTAAGAAGTGAAGTCAACCAGAACGACATTGCCTTGTCCGTGCGTGCGCACGAACAGCGTGGAGTGTGTTTCTCGATTGAGATGAGCGCTGATTTGTCCGGCAAGGTGTATGCAGACGTGGAGAATCTGGTTGGAATCGGCGAGCACGGGGGGAAGGGAAGCGGCCAATTCAAGGCGGATCGAAATGGCTTCCGCCTCCAGTTGGGGCGCAAGCAGGCGCCCCGCGGTTTGCAACACAGAGTTGATGTCGACGACGGCCAGCCGGGCAGGAGCCTGACGGGCAAAGGTGAGCAGGCTCGCAACCAGCGCGGTGGTGCGGCGAACTTGCTCTCCGATTTGCGCGGCCTGGAGTTGCTCCGCCGGGGGCAAATTGGACGCGCTGAGCAAGTCGGAGTATCCCAGCATGGCCGTGAGCGGATTGTTGATCTCGTGGGCGGCGCCACCCACCAACTGACCGAGCGACGCCAGCTTTTCGGATTGAATGAGCTTTTGCTGCAAGGCCTTGAGTTCGTCGAAAGAGCGGCGGGACCTTTCGAGAAACAGCGAAAGCTCGGCTCGGAGCAGTCGTTGGCGCCAGAAAACCACAATGCCCATCACAACCAAGGTAAGCAGACTTGCAGTAATTCGGAAGGCCTTGACCGACGGCGGAAGCGCGGGGTCCAGTTCAGAGTGCAGGGCGGCCCAGAGGAGGCTGAACAGAGCGAGCATGCTCAAGCGTGTGATCCAGACACCAAGCACAGGCCGCGACGGCTTGGAGTCGGACAGGTGGAGGCGCAGAGCGAGCAAGGGAGCCGCGGCCATCCAGGCGATGGAAACGGTCAGCGGGATGTCGTAGAGGCTGCCGCTGTAGTAAAGCTTGTGACCAATGGCCCAATTGGCGACATAGGAACTGGAGGCATAAAGCGCACTGGCGCCGAGCAACTGTCCGTAAAGCTGCCGCCAGCCGCCCTGAGCGGTGTAGGCGAGGAAGGCGAGCGAGCCCAGGAGCACGAGCTTTTCGGTCAGATAGGCGAAGTTGAAGTTGGCGCTGTAAACCGCCTCATCGATTTGCACGGTTTGCCATGGGATAACGGTGAACACATAAATGAAGACCCACCAGGTGAGCAGGAGCGTAAAGTCGAGCATGCGGATGCGTTCATCCCGCTCGTCTTCCCGCAGATGAGGAAGCACGGCGAGAGCGGCGATCATTGGTACCAGATGCAGAAACAGGACGATGTCGCCAAGGAAGGGATCGGGTACGTCCTGACGCTTGAAGACTTCAAAGTAATTCCACATTCCCTGGTAAGCAAGCCAGAAGAGCATCCCCGCGCTCATGAGAATCCAAAAGAGCCGAATGTGCGGAGTAGGGCAGCGCGAGCGCGAGGTGTTGGGCAAGAAGGCGGCGGCGGCGACGAGCAGAAGAGCACCCTGGATGAGGTCGCTGGCAATCGTAAGGGCAGCGCCTCTCGGCATGAGTAGAGACGCCGCCGTCTGCGCAAGCACCAGCGCGATCAGTAAAGAGACCCAGAGTTTGGTGAGTGTGGCCAAGGCAAACCGCTCGAACCCCCATTCTAGAGCCTGATGTGGGCTTGCAGGGGTTACTAGAGTAAGCTCCAGAGGTAAGTCATAAGGTGAGAAATTGTGGGAGTAAGAAAGTGCATAGAGTTTAGCCGAGATTGCCTTTAGAATTAGCTGCTTAACCTTGAAATTTGGCACTTAACGACGAGAGCCTCTTGTCTTGGATGATCCCTCAGTACCGTGATCTATGGCGCTTCCGGGCGCCGCTCAGTGCGGGCGAGATTCGGCGCACCGAGCGCTGGCTGGCGACGGCGCGGGTGGCGCTGACGATTGCGGCGGAGTTTGCCCTCTGGATGGAGCCGGCGCGTGGACTTGTGTATTCGCCTTGGCTGTACTGGCTGCTGACGGTGTACCTGGTTCATGCGGTGGTGGTGATGTTGCTGGTTCGCTTCCGGCCGCAGTCGACAACCGCTTTTCGCTTGGTGGTGCACACGGCGGACATCCTCTGGCCGGTACTGATCTCATTGTTCGCACCGGCCCAACGAGGGCAATTCTTTCTGTTCTTTGTGTTCGTGATGGCGGCGGCGGCTTATCGCTGGGGACTGTGGGAGACTGTCGGCACGGCGGCGGCCGCGGCCGCGCTGCTGGAAGCAGAAGCCTTTGCCGTACGGGCCGGACTGGAACCGGCCGCGGATCGATGGCTGCAGCACTTGCATCTGGCGCCGCTTGGTGTCAGCGTGCGCGAATTGGATCCTCAACAGCTCTTCATGAGTTCGGTGTATCTCGTTGTGCTCGGATTCCTGCTGGGCTACATGTCCGAGAACCAGAAGAAGGTGAGAGCGGAGCGCGCCGTGATTATGCGCGTTCTCAGTTCAACGCGAGTAGAGGCGGGGCTGACCGGGACCATGCAGCAGATTCTCGGGGAGGTCATGACCATCTACGGAGCGCGCCGGATGCTGAGTGCCTCGCAGGAAACCCACAGTTACCGAGTATTTCTTGCCGAGCTGAGTCGTGGCGAAAATGGCAGCGGGGCGTTGCACTGGCGCGAGGCTTTGCCTGAAAGCGAAAAAGTTTATCTATTCGATTCCCCGGCCGACGCGGCTTACGCCTCGCGCACCGGGAACGGTTTTCATACAGTGCTGCTGGATCGTGACGGAAGACGGCTGAAGGATGTGAGCACCGAATTCGTGGATGCGCTGGCGCGCGTGGAAAAGTTTGAGGCGATGGCTTCGGTGAGGTTGATCTTCGGGACCGAGTGGTCGGGCCGAGTGTTCCTGTTCGACCCCGAGATGATGGGGCAACCGGATGAGGAATTGCGGTTTCTGCAGGAGTTCGCGCAGCAGGTGGCCCCGGCCATCTACAACGTGTACCTGATGCGGCGTCTGCGGGAGCGGGCAGGGGCGCTGGAGCGGGCGCGGTTCGCCCGCGAGCTTCATGACGGAGCGATTCAATCGCTGATCGCCGTGGAAATGCAGTTGGATGTGCTGCGGCGCCAGTCTGGCACGCAGGCGCCAGTGGTGAACGCGGAACTGGGCCGGATACAGAAACTGCTGCGCGAAGAAGTGTTGAAGTTGCGCGAACTGATGCAGGCGATGAAGTCGTTCGAGGTGAATGCAGACCGGCTGCTAGGTTTCATCTCCGATACGGTGGAGCGCTTTCGGCGCGAGACGGGAATCGCGGCGGAATTTGTCAGCGAACTGGAGCGGGTGGAATTGCCGCCGAAGGTCTGCCGGGAGTTGGCGCGCATTGTGCAGGAAAGCCTGGTCAACGTGCGCAAGCATAGCGGCGCGCACCATGTGCTGGTACGATTGGCGCAACGGGCGGGAAATCTGCAATTGACGGTTGAGGACGACGGGAAAGGATTTTCTTTTTCCGGAAGGCTCTCGGATGCGGAACTGGAGGCGCCGGGGAAGGGGCCGGCGGTGATCCGGGAACGAGTACGCCTCGTGGCGGGCGAACTCACGATAGAATCGACTCCGGGGCACGGCGCGCGGCTGGAAGTCCGAATTCCACCGGCGAGAAAGGCCAATCATGGATAGGCCAACCACGTATAAGCCAGGTATGCATAGGCCCAGCACGGATAGGCAAATCATGGATAAGTCAGGTGCGGATAGGCTAGGCACTGATAAGTCAAACATGGACAAGCCAGGCATGGATAAGCGAACTCACTCCATACGCATTGTGATTGCCGACGATCACCCCATTTTCCGCGACGGACTGCGGCGCCTGCTCGAATCGGAAGGCGATATGAAAGTGGTCGGCGAAGCGTGCGACGGCTTCGAGGCGGTGAAAATGGCAACCGAGATAAAGCCCGACATCCTCCTGCTGGATCTGGCGATGCCGCACCACACCGGGCTCGATGCGCTGCGCGACCTGAACACGCGCGCGGGCGGATCGGGACCGGTGCGCATCATCCTGCTGACCGCGGCAGCGGAAAAGAAACAGGTGGTGGAGGCGTTGCAGCTGGGAGCGCGCGGCGTCGTACTGAAGGATTCCGCCACGCAATTGCTGCTGAAGAGCATTCATGCAGTGATGGCCGGAGAGTACTGGGTGGGACGGGAGAGTGTCTCGAATCTGGTGCAGTACCTGCGCAACCTCATGCAGAGTACGAACGAGGAAACCAAGCAAAAGAAATTCGGCCTGACGCCGCGGGAACTGGAGATTGTCTCGGCCGTGGTCGCGGGCTATGCCAACCGCGAAATCGCCGAATACTTCAAAATCAGCGAGGATACGGTGAAGCATCACCTCAGCAACATCTTCGATAAGCTAGGGGTCTCCACCCGTCTGGAACTTGCGCTGTTTGCGGTGAACCAGGGACTTCCCATAAAAACGATTGTGTAATCAACAGTTTAACTAGCGCCTCAGCTATGGTTGTGGCACCATGGTGCTACCCAACGTCACCGGTGTGCTATTGGGTGAAGAGTCCATTCACGATACTTTTGCAATTACACGAGGGCGAACCACTGTCCGGGTAAAGACTGGGGCTCAGGCGCGTCTTCGATTGGGGGGCAAAAAGTGATTAAGGCAATCCGTCAACTTTGGGCTGAGGAGAGCGGTCAGGATGTCGCCGAGTACGCGGTGATGCTGGCGGTGATCCTCGTTATCGTGATTGGCACCGTCCGGCTGATCGGCGGCAACGCCAACAACGTGTTTTCGCAGGTGCAGAGCAGCATCACTCAGTAGCAAATCGCAATACCGAGCCCCGCTGCGTCTGGCAGCGGGCTTCCCCTGATGTTTCCTCCGGTTCTCTCCCGCTGCATACTATTGCGTGATGATTGAGTCTTGGCAGCCTTTGGCTGTGAGCTCTTTGCTTTTATCTTCTGGTGCGGCCTGTTGTTGACGGGCGCCAGAACGGAGAGCCGGCCGTGCGGCTATGCGCTCCGGAGATGGGGCAAGCCGCGTCTCTGCGGAGACCGCTAACAGCTAAACGCCGTCTTACTGTCCCGATGGAGCTGCCGCCGTCTTCTCCGGAACCGGAACCGCTTTGTCTGGCGTAGCGCTGCCGAGCCTGGTGAGGAATGGGAAGAAAGGCGTGACTTCGAAGGGCATCTTCTCGGCTGCCGTGGTTACGGCGACGGGCTTGGTCTTGATCAATTCGAGTTGATTGTTCCACGGGTTGACCTTGACCCGGCCACCGAGGGGAAGCGCCGCGATCTGGTCGGTCTTCTTCGGGTCGTATTGCGGCGACGCCGTCATCAAAGACGACATCCTGGTGGCGTCGCCATTGAGCAGGCTCTCGCCCAGATGCGCCCGAATCAGATTTTTCAGTTGTGGAGCGCGGGCCTGGACTGCTTTGAGGAACAAACCGGCATTGTTCAGCTTGTCTTTGTAGGGCGAGTTGTTGAGCAGTTCGATGGCTTTCTTGTCAGCGGCTTCTTCTTCGCTGCGATCGCGAGCGAAATCCATGCGCTCGAAAGTGCGCTCGTCCGGGAAAAACATACGGTCGTTGAAGGCGAGCTTGGTGTTGAGCTGATGGCCGAGCGCGATATGCGCCAGTTCGTGCGTCAGAATCATGGCCAGCGACGCTTCGTCGGGCAGCACGTCAATCATGCCGCGGCTCACCACGATGGTATGGCCGATGGTGAAGGACTCCAGCGGCGTGGTCATCAGCACGCGGCAGTGTATTTCGGGTTGAATGTCGAGGTTATTGGTGACCATCATGTTGTTGACGACAGTCTGCAGCACTTTGTCGATTTCGCCCTCCGGCGCCAGCAGGCCGATCTGCTGCAGGCGGTCGATCACGTTGATTTCCGCCTGACGTTCCCAGGCGCGCTGGGCTTCGATGGGGGTAGCGTCCTGGGCTTTCTGACTCTGGTCCTGGACCGCCTGTGGGGCATCGACCGTGATTTCAGTGAACTCGGAGTTGCGGCGGAAATCCTTCAGGTTGTAGCCCCAGAGCCGCGTTTGTGCCTTGTAATGCAGCGTCTGACCCAGGCGGCTTTTTTGATCCGATTCCTCGGAATAGATCAGCGACGGCAGCCAGATGCCGGGGCGCAGGTTCTGGCGCCAGCTGTCAAAGTGCAGGTAGTAACTGTTTCGCGGATGCGGATAATAAGTCCCGTTGAAGCGGACGATGTTGTAGTCCTGGTCTTCGATCCAGATGCGGCCCAGAAACTTGCCATTGCCAGCGTCTTTCTTGGGGGCGACATCGATGACTACGCAGCGAACTTCGCCAAGGAACTCGCGGCGGACGAAAGTGAAGTCATAATTCCTGCGCTGAAAATCCTCATCGAGAACCACCATCTGGGCAAACCCCAGGGGCAGGAATTTCATGGAGTAAATGTTCAGTTTGCTGATCATGCGCTTGCCGAGACCGGCCGTGCTGGGCGAAGTGAAAGTGCGGTCATCGGTGCCGTCGCTCATATCCAATCGGCCAAGGAAGTACACATCGCTGGTGGGAACGGCAGCGTCCAGCTCTTTGTCTTCCTTCAGATTCTGGAGATAAGTTTCCACCAGGGGATGAAGTTGCTTCATCTGGGCCATGAAGAAATGTTCACGCTCCACCGCCCGATCGATAACCTGGTCGAAGCTGTTGGCGGAGGCGCTAGCCTGTTGGGCGGCGGCGTCGCGGTTCGAGAGCTGTGGTTCCGGCGTAGTCTGGGCGAACGAGGCCTGAGTGAACAGTAACGTAACGCAGCAGACCAGGGAGAGCGTGAAGAGTGTGAATCGGGGGCGCAGCATTTTGTTTAGGTTCATTCTACCTATAATGCACGACCAATGGGTGACCTATGATGCCAATTGAAACTCAATGTGCAACACGGCCTCGAAGTCAGCGGGGTGGCCGTCCCTCAAGGCGGGTTTGAACTGAATTTTCTCCGCAGCGCGAACCGCGGATTCATCCAGTCCATGACCAAGACCGCGCACCACTTTCACGATTCGAATCTGCCCGTTGGCCGAAAAGACAACCTCGAGCAGAACCTCACCTTCAATCTTAAGTTGCCGTCCCTCATCAGTGTAAACCGGACGGGGCTTGTACGTGATCTCAACCGGCAAGGTTTTGATGACGGGGTCAACGGATTTGGGTTTGGGCTGAGAAGCGACGACGTCGGCGTCCCCGAAAGCGCCCTGGCGAACGGCGCCGCGCGAACCGGAAATTGGGCCGGAACTGTTACCGGTAGCGACGCCACTGCCGAATCCGGTGCTGGCGACCACCCCACGGATGCCATGCGATCCGCCGGTGCCGTTACCATACCCTGGGCCCGAGGGCATATCGAACGAGCCTGCTTGCGCGATCGTAACCGGACGGCCGTGATTGTCTTGATTAGGTACGCCGTTCGGATCACCGAAACCGCCCGTCTGTACTTTCGCCGGCGCAGCCGCCATGGTTGGCGTCGCCGAGCTGCCCGTGGAGAACACATTTGTCTTGACCGGCGGCCGGGGGATCATCGGCTTCATGTCCGGCAGAACTTCTTTTGGGGCAGCAATCGCCACCTTGGGCGCCTGCTCCTCGGGAACGGGAAGCTTCTTCCGAACCAATTCAACTGGAACGCGCATGGCTTCGGGTCGCGGCGCTACCGGCTCGGTGATCTTTGGAGCAGGAGTGGGAAAATGCTTGACCGGCGCCGGCTCCTGCGGTACTGGAGGCGGGGTGCTGACCAGGCTGACGAAGTGGTAGTCGTGCTCCCGGGGCTCAAGAACATCGGGGTGCAGTATGGCAGTAATCACAAAGAACGCCACCACCAGCGACTGCGCGCCATAACTGAAAACAAACCTCTCCCACCGAGTGCGAGGCTCGGGCAGAAGACCTAAGGTCAATTGTGAAGCCTGGGAGTCCATGTACGGCACCTCATGTAGCTATCTACTTAGCGCTTGCGAAAGAAGTGGTCAATCCCACGAACGGGCAGTTTCAAAGGCCCCGGGGGAAGGGTCCAGGGACGACACTTCGTTCGGTGAAGTGCACGCCGAAGGCCATCTTCGACGAAGGCGCTCCACTCTTAAGATGCTGCTAAGCGGCTACTTACATTAGGAAGAATCTATCCTAACAGACTGCAAGACCCCATCTGCAAGGTTTTTCCTATTTGGGGAAGGGAAATTTTGGTGGGAAATCGGAAGATTTTGCCCGGGACGCCGCGCTCACCACAAACCACGTAAAGACAGCTGCCCCAGCGATACTACTCGTCCTCTTCTTCGTCCAGCTTGATACGCAGAGACCTCAAGAACTTCAAGTCCTGCTCGCTGATCTTGAGCTCGGCGTTGGTGCTGAGCGAGCGAGCGGAGACCAGGGAAGTCTGATCGGTGGTGTGTTCGCCCTGCTTGCTGACGCCGATGGTGGCCTCGAGCACCAGGAAAATGTCGTAGCCGCCTTCCTTGATGCGGGCAACCACTTCAGCGATCGATTCGGAATCGGAAAGAGACTCGTTGATCGCTTCTCCGAGTTCTTTCATGAGCTGCTTCAGTTGCTGATCCACGAGCCCCCCTGGAATCGGACGCCGCTGATGGGGGACATCACATGCGGATGTGATGGCGCCCATCGTCATTGTACGCCCGCCCGCTGCTAAAATCGACTGATAGTGACCGGCTAATTCTCCGGCTAATTCTTAATGATCGACGCCCAAGTGGTGAAAAAAATTGCGCTGACCTTTCGGGCGGCCATTAGGGCGGTCGTCGACTCGGTCGAGAGCAGCCGGACGGGCCGAGCCGTACTGGCCGGAATTCGCGCCACCGCTCGTTCTTTCGGCCGAGTGCTGCACCAGCTCTGGCTGGAAGTGACCGGATTCACGTTTCTGGCGATGGCTGCGGTCGGGGCCATGGCTGGCATCCGCGAGTACGGGAAGTACCAGTCTGGCCACGCGAGTGGACCGGGGCGGTTGCTGCTGGCGGTATGCTTCACGGTTTCATTCACCTGGTTCGGCCTGAGTTCGTTCTGGCGCGTAAAGAAGAGAGCCAAGAGCTAATAGCGAAAAGCAAAAAGCGAAGAAGGGCAGACGCACATGAACGAACTCAAGACGGCCGAACTCCCAACCAAACCGGCAGCCTCCCACCCTAGCCAAGAGACGTCTTCTCATATCGCCGTACTCCCCTTCTACGCGCCCACCGATCTTGCCGCGTGGGACTATGACCGTGATGTGGGGTATCCGGGAGAATTTCCCTACACGCGCGGTGTGCAGGCCACGATGTACCGCGGCCGCCTCTGGACGATGCGTCAGTACGCCGGCATGGGCGACGCCGAAGAGTCGAACAAACGCTACAAGTATCTGCTGGCCAACGGGACGACGGGCCTATCGGTGGCGTTTGATTTGCCAACGCAGATTGGCCTCGATTCAGACAATCCGCTGGCCTTCGGAGAAGTTGGCAAAGTCGGCGTCGCCATCGATTCGATTGAAGACATGCAGCGTCTGTTCGATGGTATTGACCTGACCAAGATTTCGACCTCGATGACCATCAATGCCACGGCATCGATTCTGCTGGCGTTATACGTCGCCGTGGCGCGTCGCCAGAGCATGGACATTCGTAAGCTCTCCGGTACAGTGCAGAACGATGTGCTCAAGGAGTACATCGCGCGTGGAACGTATATCTATCCGCCGCATCAGGCGATGCGCATCATCACCGACCTTTTTGCCTGGACGAATGAGAACGTGCCGGAGTGGAACACGATTTCGATCTCGGGCTATCACATGCGCGAGGCGGGATCGACGGCGGTGCAGGAAGTCGCCTTCACGCTGGGCAACGGAATCGCCTATGTGGAAGCGGCGATTCGCGCGGGCCTCGATGTGGACAAGTTCGCGCCCCGGCTTTCGTTCTTCTTCAATGCCCACAGTAATTTTCTGGAGGAGGTCGCAAAGTTTCGCGCCGCGCGCCGCATGTGGGCGAAGATTATGCGCGACCGCTTCCAGGCGAAGAGTCCAAAGTCGTGGATGCTGCGCTTCCACGCGCAGACGGCCGGGTCCACGCTGACGGCGCAGCAACCGGAGAATAATATTGTGCGCACGGCGATCCAGGCCATGGCGGCGGTGCTTGGCGGGACGCAGTCTCTGCACACCAATTCCTATGATGAAGCGCTGGCCCTGCCGACCGAAGCGTCGGCGCGCATCGCGCTGCGCACGCAGCAGGTGATCGCATTCGAATCGGGCGCGCCGCAGACGGTCGATCCGCTGGCGGGGTCATATTACGTCGAATCCCTGACCAGCGAAATCGAGAAGCGGGCAGTCGACTACCTGGAAAAAATCGAAGCCATGGGTGGCATGCTCAAGGCGATCGAACGCGGATATGTACAGCAGGAAATCCAGAATGCCGCTTACGAATACCAGCAGGCGGTGGACCGGCAGGAGGCAGTGGTGGTCGGCGTCAACCGTTTCCAGATCGAACAAGAGCACGCGGTACCCATCCAGCGCATTGATCCGGCTCTGGAACCGAGACAAGTGGAGCGCCTGCGAGCCCTGCGTGCGAAGCGCAATGCCGAAACCTGGCAAGCTGCGATCCGCGCCGTCGAAGACACGGCGCGTTCGGGAGACAACCTAATGCCGCGCATACTGGCGGCGGTGGAGGCAAACGCCACGGTCGGCGAAATTTCAGACGCGATGCGGAAAGTCTACGGGGAATACAAGGAAGCAGTGGTGATTTAAAGGTAATGGTTGGCGTGTAGGTCGCTCCTTTTTCATCTCCGTCATCTCACCTGTTCCTGTGGTATAAATTGCTTCCAAACAGGGGCGGCGACATGCCAGACGATTCCGCACCGCACGCTGATGACCTTGAGGCGTTCGCACGTCAACGGTTCCACAAGTTGAATGCGGCGGAAGAGAAACTGTTACGCGCGGCACCTGTGGGTGAGATCGCCGTCTGCGGGGCAGCCGACGCCCCGGATAAACAGAATGATCCGGCCACCGCTCCCGCCTGGGGCCCCGAGCGGGAGATTCACGCTGAGATAATTAGCTGGCTGTGCGCGGACCCGGGAGCATCGCAGAGGGTCGACTCTCGTGGGGTCATCGTCGCTGCCGCCAAGATCATAGGTAAGTTGGATTTATCCTTCGCGACCATCCGTTTCCCTCTTCGCTTTTGGCGCTGCTGTCTCGTTACCGATGCTGACCTCAATCATGCCACCATACCCTTGCTGGACCTGAGCGGCAGTTCGATAAGAGGACTGAATTTGGAGGGTGCGACTGTGAGCGGCAACGTCTTTCTACGGCGCGACTCTATCGGGCCCGGCCTTCTCACGTGCGGCTTTTCCGCTGTCGGCGAGGTGAAATTGTTGGGCGCTCAGATCGGGGGCAATCTGGATTGTGACGGCGGCAGCTTCCTGAATTTCGGCGAAAGGGCCACGAAGAAAGCCATATTTGCGGACGGAGTTAAAGTGTCGGGTTACGTTTTCCTGCGCGGAACATCGGCCATGGGCGAGGTGAATCTGCTCCATGCCCAAATTGGAAGCAATCTGGAGTGTGACGGTGCAAGTTTCGAGAACCCTGGCGGTTTCGCGCTGTTGGCGCAGCACGCCGATGTCAAAGGGGACATTTGCCTCCGCAAACAATCGCTGGACAAGGGCGAGCCGAAAAACTTCTCAGCGAGGGGCGAAGTGAACTTGTTTAATGCCCGAATTAGAGGAAATCTGGATTGCCATGGGGGCAAGTTCGACAATGGTGACGGCGAGGCAATAATCGGTGAAATAATCCAGGTCGACGGCCATATCCATTTACATGATCACTTTATTGCCCGGGGCTCGGTGCGGCTGTTTGGTGCCCAAATCGGACAAAGCCTTAATTGTTCGGAGGGGAGCTTCAATATCCTGACTTTGGAGACCGCTTCCATCAAAGGGATTTTCGATTGGTCCAAAGTGCAGAATAGTCACAACGTACAACTCAACCTCAAAAGCGCTTCTGTAGGTACTCTTGAGGACGATGAAGCAAGCTGGCCATCGAAAGGAAACCTGGATCTCGACGGATTTACGTACAACCGCATTTCCGCGGGACCATCCGATCCAGAAACCCGCCTCCAGTGGCTTGAGCGGCAGGACAAGTTCACGCGCCAACCCTACCAACAATTGGCTAAGGTCTTGCACGACGGTGGCGACGAACCCGGCGGGCGGAGGGTGCTCTTCGAGATGGAAGATCGCAGCCGGCGGGAACAACACGGTCGGTCCTGGTCTTGGCGCACCTGGGATTGGGTCTACAAACGGACGGTCGGCTATGGGTATAACTCGGAGCAGGCGCTCTTGTGGCTCGCAGCCCTGACCCTGGTGGGCTCTCTGTTCTTTGGTCTCGGCTATCTGGGCGGAGCGATCGCTCCGAATGATAAGGAGGCCTATGGAACTTTTGAGCAGCAAGGCTCTCCGCCTAATTATTATGTGCATTTTAATCCGCTGGTCTACTCCTTCGAGCACTCGTTTCCGCTAATCAACCTCAGTGTGAAGGACCATTGGGAACCAACGTCGGCGTTGCGCGTGCCAGTCGTTGCGAACGGGGTATTTCGGTGGATGCAAGACCACCACTTCCGGTTACGTTTTCCGAGTCTCCTGCGCGGGTGGATGTGGCTTCAAACCTTGGCGGGCTGGATTCTTGCGACTCTCTACGTCGCAGGCCTCACGGGTATTGTGAAGAGTGACTAATTTGCCAGTTTGTAATCGCAGGCGGTGCGGCAGGCTTCGCAATACAACAGACCGTCGGTGCAAAGGCGTATGTCGAGCTGCGACTGGCAGAGCACGCAGTATTTTTCGCACCAGCAATTCGCCTCAGATCGCTCGCATTGGGCGCAGACGATCTGGCTTACACCCGGCTTCGAGGACATGGTTGGAGTCTAGTTTGGCCTGGGCAGAGAAGGAACGTAACGGAAGTCACTCAAGAGCAGGTCTGCCTCCGAGACCTGGCCAATTTGCGCCCTTCCCGCCTAGGTGTTAAGTTAATCAGTTCCAGATTCCGGCAGCCCAGCCACTGTCTGAGCAATGTCTGACCGAGGCTCTTCTTGTCCGCTCTAGAAGCCACCCCGCCCGTTGTCCCAAACAACGTCCGCAAGACCGCGTTGAACGCCGTCCATCGTCAGATGGGCGCGAAGATGGTGGGCTTCAACGGCTGGGACATGCCGGTCGAATATCCTGCGTCGATCGGATGCGGCATTGTAGCCGAGCATCTGGCGGTGCGCACCGGCGTCGGCATCTTCGACGTCAGCCACATGGGCGACATCCGCTTGGCCGGACGTGAAGCGCTGGCCGCCGTCCAGCATATCTCGATGAATGACGCATCGCGGCTGGCGATCGGCCAGGCCCAGTATTCGGCGTTGCTCTATCCGCAAGGAACGTTTGTGGACGACGTGATCGTTCATCGTTTAGGCGAGGACGAGTACCTGCTGGTGATCAATGCGGGCACACGCGAAAAGGACTTCAGCTGGGTGCGCGATAATACGCGCCAATTTGATTGTAAGGTCGAACATCTTTCCGACGACTTCACCCAGATTGCGATTCAGGGTCCGAAGGGCGTTGACGTTCTGCAAAAGCTGACCGATGCCGACCTGAGCGCGGTGAAATTCTACTGGGTGACGCGCGGGACGATATGCGGCCTGAAGAATATCTTGATGGGCCGCACGGGATACACTGCCGAAGACGGATTCGAAATTTACATTCCGCCGGACGAGCCGACCAGCGCGCGTGTCTGGTACGCGATTCTGGAAGCGGGAAAGGAATTTGGCGTTGTCCCCTGCGGTCTAGGTGCGCGCAACACGCTACGCCTCGAAGGCAAGCTTCCGCTCTACGGACACGAAATCTCCGACACGATCAACGTGTGGGAAGCGGGCCTGGATCGTTTCTGCAAGATGGAGAAACCGGATTTTATCGGGCACGCGGCGTTAGAGAAGGCGAAAACTGAGGGCGTGAAGAAAACGCTGGTCGGGCTCGAGATGGTCGATCGGGGCATTGCGCGCGACGGATACAAGGTGCTCGACGACGGAGGACGCGAAATCGGCTACGTCACCAGCGGTTCTCCGGCGCCGTTCTTGAAAAAGAACATTGCGCTGGCTTACGTTCCGCCCGCGCAGGCCGCGGTGGGAAAGACGGTGAAGGTGGAAATCCGCGGGCAAGGTGTGAAAGCACAAGTGGTACCGACGCCATTTTATAAGCGTCCGAAGAAAGCAGCGAAGAGCGAATAGCGAAGCAAGAAGCCAGGAGCCAGAACGAAATGCCTTATCCAACCGACCGCAGATACACAAAAGAACACGAATGGATAACCGCCGACGGCACGATCGGTATCACCAACCACGCCCAGGATTCGCTCGGCGACATCGTGTTCGTGGAATTGCCCAAGGTGGGTACGGAGATTACCGTAGGAAAGGCCTTCGGCACAGTGGAGTCGGTCAAGGCCGTCTCCGATTTGTTCGCTCCGGTTTCAGGCACCGTGACGACCGTGAATGACGCTCTGGCCACAGCCCCGGAGCAAGTCAACAAAGATGCGCACGGCGCCTGGATGGTCAAGATCAAGGTGAAGGATCCGGCGGAGATGAATGCACTGCTTTCCGCGGCGGACTACGACAAGTTTGTGAGCGAAGAGGCGGGACATTAAAAATCATTCCACTTTTGGCCTACATCAAAGTACCTCGCGACATGCCACAATCGAATCCACCGACGACTACATTTGAAGAAAGCTCTTATGAGATATCTGCCTAAATCTCCCGCGGATCGTGCCGCCATGCTGCAGGCGATCGGGATCCGCTCCATCGATGAACTTTTCTCGCCGATTCCAGCCGAATACCGCCTGACGCGCGATCTCGCCATCCCCCGCCAAATGGCGGAGTCGGAAATTGTCGACTGGTTCAAGCAGCGGGCGAAAGAAAACGGCGAGGGCTATACCAGCTTTCTCGGAGCCGGGGCGTACTTCCATTACCGGCCAGTTGTGATCGACGCGCTGGTGCAACGCGGCGAATTCCTGACCTCTTACACACCGTATCAAGCCGAATTTGCGCAGGGGACGCTGCAGGCCATCTTTGAATTCCAGACGATGATCGCGGAACTCACCGGCATGGACTTGGCGAATGCTTCGATGTATGACGGCTCAACCGCCGCGGCCGAGGCCGTAATGATGGCGGTCCGCGTCACGGGGAAACATTCGGCCGTGATCGCGCGCAACCTGCATCCCGAGTATCGCGAAGTGCTCAACACCTATGCAACCCACCAGGCTCTTCCGCTGAACAAAGTTTCGTTCACGAACTCTGGAACCATCGATTTCAAGGAACTGGAGAAAGCAGTAGGTGACGATACGGCGTGCGTCCTGATTCAGTCGCCGAATTTCTTCGGGACGATTGAAGACGTAGAGGCAATCGCCGAGATCGCCCACAAACGCGGAGCGCTGCTGATTGTCTCAATCGCCGAAGCCGCGTCGCTAGGCATCGTCGAGCCGCCACGCACGGCCGACATCGTAGCCATGGAAGCGCAATCGTTCGGAGTGCCGCTGGGTTTCGGCGGTCCTTACTGCGGCGTGCTGGCCACCAAAGAAAAATTCGTCAGGCAAATGCCGGGACGCCTCGTCGGTCAGACCGTCGACAAAAACGGCAAACGAGGTTTCGTGCTGACGCTCGCCACGCGCGAGCAGCACATCCGCCGCGAGAAGGCGACGTCCAATATTTGCACCAACCAGGCGCTGGTCGCGCTCATGGTGAACATCTTCATGACCGTCTACGGCAAGGTCGGCTTGCGCGAACTGGCGAAGCAGAATCTGGCGAAGACTGCCTACGCTGTCGGCGAGTTCAGCAAACACGCCAAGGTATTGTTCGCGGGCGCGCCAAGATTCAACGAGTTCGTGGTGCAGACCAGCGAAGATCCATACGCTATCAATTCGCGGCTGCTGGGACACAAGATCGTCGGCGGATTCCCACTGAAGAAGTTTTATCCCGAACTCGGACACGCCGCGCTGTGGTGCTGCACAGAGCTGACGACGCGGTCGATGATCGATACCGCCGTCGGCCTGGTCGCCGAAAGCGAGCGCTCGGTTCGAACTATGAAGGAGGTCGAACAGGAGGAGGTGCGCTTATCATGATTCATTTGTTGAAATTGAAAACGACTCTTCTCGTGTTCAGTCTATTTCTGTTTGCGCCCAACGTATTCGGAGCGGATGTTACAACTGTATACTTCGTTCCTTTTCAGATTGAAACGTATGTTCCCATTACCCGAGCAACAGTTGTTTCTCAGGCATGGGAGAAATGGACAATATCTTCGAAATCCCAGACTTCTAGTCTGATCGCTTTACTCAATCGCGGCGATGAAGAAACTTTCGACGAATATCGGGTGAGAGTATTAATACTCTCTGGAAATCAGACATTCTTTATAGATGCAAATGGCGTGGCCTCAACAAAAGGCAAACTTGGCATTGGAATCGACAAAGCGATGTTTATTAAATTTCGAGACTCGCTTCACACTGACCAGCGGAAAATACTTAGAAAAGAAGAATCCGAGGAGGTGACGCGATGAAGCACATCACCCGTAAAGCGACGCGTCACATCAACCAGAACGAAGGCCTGATCTTCGAGAAGTCGTCTCCCGGCAAAGCGGCCTGGAAGTTGCCGCCGCTCGATGTTCCGGAAGTGGACACCAAGGCGCTTCTCGGTTCGCAAGAAAGAAAAGACCTGGGCGATATGCCCGAGGTCAGCGAGATCGAAATCATCCGTCATTTCACCCGCCTTTCGACCTGGAACTACGCCATTGATCTCGGCATGTATCCGCTGGGCTCTTGCACTATGAAGTACAACCCGCGCGTCAACGAGTTTGTGGCGCGCGTCGAAGGTCTCGCTAACGGCCATCCGTATCAGGCGGAGAAGATTTCGCAAGGCGCTTTGCAAATCATGAAAACGTTGAGCGACTGCCTGCTTGAGATCACCGGCATGGACGCGATCACGCTGCAACCGGCCGCGGGCGCGCACGGCGAACTTACGGGGTTGCTATTGGTGCGCGCGTATCACCAGTCCAAAGGCAACGCGCGCAAGAAAATTCTGATTCCAGACTCGGCGCATGGCACGAATCCGGCGACGGCGGCTACAGCAGGCTATGCGGTCGAGAATTTGAAGTCCAACGACCGCGGCATGGTTGACGTGGCGGCGCTGGCGGCGCAGATGAATGAAGACGTCGCGGCTCTGATGGTGACCAATCCGAATACGCTCGGCGTTTTCGAGCAGGAGATTCACGAGGTCGCCGAACTCATGCACGCTAAGGGCGGCCTGCTCTACATGGATGGCGCCAACATGAACGCGCTGGTCGGGAAGGCGCGGCCGGGAGACTTCGGCGTCGATGTCATGCACCTGAATCTGCACAAGACTTTTTCGACGCCGCAT
>Ga0181523_10000445_pt1 | contig 46569 bp, 35 predicted proteins | sample PEATcosm2014_Bin_43_FD_119752 | JGI IMG/M metagenome (GOLD analysis project Ga0181523, IMG submission 119752) | Peatland microbial communities from MTU Mesocosm Facility, Houghton, MI, USA - PEATcosm2014_Bin05_30_metaG | ecosystem: Environmental > Terrestrial > Soil > Wetlands > Peat | place... | reverse complement strand
TGTGCAAAAAGCACAGTCAGGTTCTGTGCCAACCACTCCAAGAGACAATGAAATATCTCCTGTAGGCATCATTATTCCGCTTTTGTTCGCACAGACCTTTCCGGTTTTGCTCGCACCACGACACGTAAAAATAAAATTCCAAGTGTCCCCATCCAATCTCCGCGCCGGAATTGGGAGTCCCAGAGATGGGAAACATTCGTCGGTGTCGCCTGCACTCTTTATCTTGCCCGCCCCATTGATGCGCCTCTCTTCCAGCTCGCGGATAAATTGTTCGCCGCTCTGCCGCCTCAGCCCGCTAATCCACCAACGATTCTGCGCGGATGGATATTTTTGACCTGCGCGCCTTCCGCCACGGGTCGCCGCCGCCGTGCAACTTTTGCAGGAGAGGCTGAGGGACAAGCTCGAAAAAAACCGGCGTGAACTGTCCGACAAACTCGACCACAGCCCCGACCGCATCATCGCCGGCCTGAACAACGCCAAGGGGCTGTTGCAAGGCTGGACGCTGAAGCCTTCCCTATTCCTTGATGATGGTGAAGTTGGTCGAACTGTTTTGGGTATCAGCAATTATTGAATTGATGAGGGTCACGCTGCCGTGGGCATCGTCGCGGACCCACAAACCGTGCCGCGAGTCGGTTCCGATTCCGCAATTGGGGATGTTTACGTTTTCGAGGCGGACATTGGAAAGCGTGCCCTGTCCCTTTTTGCTGCCGGGAGCCACGATGCTGAAGGCGTCGGATATGCTGTCCTTGATGTTCACGTTGCTGATGTCCACGCCCGAGATGCTGCGGCGATCCATGCATAGCTGGAAGGCGGCTCGCCAGGCCCAATCGTGGTCAAATCCACCGCAGCGGATCAGATCGCAATTCCGGACAACCGTCGTTCCGCTGAAGTTGTTGTCAATTTGCCCGCTCTCGTCCGCGGTCGGAAAAGTCGTGCTGATCAGGATGCCACAGCCGGTGGAAATATCGGTAAAAAGGCAGTCCTCGATACAGTTATTTGCGCCGCCGTAGATCGCCCCGCCGTTCGCGAGGAACGGCAATTGGCCCGTGCAGTGGCGAAAAACGTTGGACCCGGGCGCAGGTGCCTGTTGAACGAAACCTTGATCGGACGCCGCCGGCCACATGGCAAAACAGTCATCGCCCGTGCCGCGGGTCGTGCAATTCTGGACCACCGAATTGCGCATATCTACGCAGAAGTTGACGCCGTCGGCCAGCGTGTCGCGCAGCCGGCAGCCGTCCACCACCAGGTTGCTGCAAACGTAGAACCACATGCCGACCTTGGTGTGCTCCACCCAGATGCGCGAGATGGTGGAATTTTCAGCATGGGCTCCGACGATCCCGTCGTTGGGTTCGTTATCGTTGCGGTAGTTCAATTTTCCAATGATCGCAAAATCTGCGAGATGGATGTTGTTGCCCGTGACTTTGAACCTCACCCGCCGGTTCGACTGGTTATAAAGCTCGGCGCCGCCGACAAACGTCGTGCGCCACATGCCCGCTCCCTGGATCGTCACATCGGAAGGCACAATGATATCTCCGGTCACTTTGTAATCCCCGGCGGGCACCCAGACTATCTTGCCCTGTTTCACGGCCTCCGCGAGGCAATGCCTCAACGCCTCGGTATCGTCCGTCTCGCCCGTGCCGCCGGCGCCGAATTTCGTCACGGAAAGCGAATTGGGGGGGGGGGCCAGCGGCGGCGCGACATTCTCCAAATCCACCAAATCAACGATACAGTACGGGGCATCATTGTCAGTCTTCTGCAGACGGATCACGTCGCCCTTGGCAAATGCCAGGTCCTTCAAGCGAAATTCGTTGTAAAAATTCCTCGGCTTGCCCGCTTTCGGGTCGTTAGTGAACGGATATTTGCCGTAGAGCCACGAATAGTGGGATGTGATTGGAAGCTTTTTAACAAATTTCCCATTCTGGTAAAGACTGATGGTCGAGTTGATGCCACCACCGTTCGGCGCATCCGGCAGGCTGTAACGCACCACCATGGCGTTGGCGGGTGATTGCGCGGTAAACTCGACGTATTCCCCAGCCGCGACGAGCTTCACGCATTTCTGGCCGGAGGATTCCGTTTCGACAAGGTTGGGAGCGTATTGGGGTCCCAGAACCGCCCCGGTGGTTTTCATATCCTCCGCCTCATAGGTCGTCCACGGCATGTCCGCACCAATACCGGCGTGGGCGGAACCTGAACAAATTACAAGAGAGAAAAAAATTGCGACTCGTAACATAAAAGACTTCATTGTAGTTTCTATTACTGGATTACATGATTGCTCGGCTTATTCGATTTAGTCTACCACCTGAACCGGGTGGCGATAGTCACATGAATCGTGACCCGTACTCCTCGAGGCATAATTATGCAAGTTTCTTCCCTATAAATCCACGGGGTCGATGGCCGACAACGCGGCCCTTCGCTTTTTCCACTGCTTGAGGCTTTTCGCGCTCATCTCCAGTTCGGCGGCGATGCTCTCAACCGATTTGCCGCTCCGCAACCACAGCTCCACGGCCGAACGCTTGAACGCGTCGCCCATCTTTTGGATTTGCGTAAGGTGGTTATTTCGCTGTTTATGGTGTCTGGTGTTAACACATGCAATCATCCCGCCTGGTCCACCAAATCGAGGCAAGGCCATTATCTATATTTTATGAATGAGCGTTTTCCCGGGGCACAATCGACCGATTTCCCCGCCACAATAAATGTGTGTTTAGTTTTATTGGACACATCACCAGTTATTGCTACATCACCTCTGGTAATGTTTATAGTAAACCTGTCCCCTTTATAGGCCATGTTAAAACGCAGATTTTTCCACTTTTTATAAAGTCTTGGATTAATGACAACGTGTGTCTCACAGGCTCTAACGCCTCCAAAACCAAACACGGCTGTCATCCAGGCGCCGCCGTTTGCCGCAGGGTGCGAACCTCCCATAAAAATGGTCCCTACATAGACTTTATACCTGGCTTCAACATCAATTTTGGCTGTCTTTAGAAAATAGTTGTATGCCCATTCCAGTTTATCGATGTCAGCAGCCAGCATTGCATAGGCACAAGCACTCAAACTTGAACCATGTTCGGTTCGAGGCTCGTAATATTCCCAATTTGCTTTCTTGATTTCTCTTGAATATCGATCCTTAAACAAGTTTAACATCATTACCACGTCAGCCTGCTTTATCACTTTTGTTGGAACAGCCAATCCCTGGCCAGCGCCAAGATATTCATCGGGATGAACCATCCCGGCCTTTAACTTTTCGACACTTGTATCCTTTAGTTTGTAGTAAGTATCAAATTGCTCAATTACACCTGTTTTTTCATCCGGCTGGGGAACATAAAGCAAATCTGCTGCTTCAACGAACAATGTCAATTCACTGGCAATGTTAATTTTCTTTACCAGCGCATTCAATTCATCCGGATGGTTTTGTTTCAAATAATTTACCGTTGCATTTGCTGTTTCAAACGTTGCTTTTACCACCATGCTTGTAAATGCGTTGTTGTTTACACGCTCGTGATATTCGTCCGGACCGATTACATCAAGCATCTCATACCGGTTTTTATCTTTCTTGAAGTAAGCAAATGAATAGTAAAAACGGGCACATTCCAAGATGACTTCCGCTCCACCTTCTAATAATAATGTGTCGTCTCCTGTCACCCTGAAGTACTCCCACATGGCCATGGCAACATCACCGCTGATATGCACTTGCTTATCCCTGAAGTGAGTGCGTAAATCTCTTTTGGTAAACGGATCTCCAATATTAAAATAAGCACATGCATCATCGCCCGTTTCCTGGCTCTCCCAGGCATAGAATGCGCCTCCAAAGCCAACTCCTTCGGTTTTTGCTTTTCTGCGTGCGCCATCCAGGGTTTTAATCCGATAGCGCAGCAATTCTACAGCCTTCTCGGGATACGTGTATAGAAAGAAAGGGAACATGAACATCTCAGTATCCCAGAATATTGCACCTTTATATACCTGCCCTGATAAAGCCCGGGCGGGAATAGAGTTAGCGCTGCCGTCAACCGGGGCTACAATTAGCAACTGAAATATGCTGTACCTCAAGGCTTGCTGGGCCTCATCGTCGCCATCAATTTTTACATCACAATATTCCCATTTCTTTGCCCATTGAGCATTGTGATTATCCAGGCAGGTTTCATATCCCAGAGTTTTCGCTTCCTTGACAGTGCTTATCGCCGCTTCATTGACTGAAGTCTTAATGGAATCATTATCCGTATAAACCGCGAAATACTTGTGAAAAGTGTATTTTTTTTCCGCTTCAGCATCAAGGTCTATCACTCTGAGGTTTTTATTGTCCTTAACCTTGTGAGCTTCTTTTCCAAAATCAAGATCGACGATTTCGGCAACCGCTACTTTCTTGGATGCTTCATTGGTAACGGCATGTACAACCAGTATTTCACCCTTTTTTACGGGACTTGGCTTCAGTAAATGCGGGCCATTTAAATCCCAGATATTATAATCAATGCCCGTGCTGATTCGCACCTTTGCAGCTTTATCGCATGTAAGACTATATTTTATTACTCCCAGATTTGGCCTGTCCGCGCTTAAGAACCTTGTGGACCTGATCTTAAGAGTTTTCCCTTGTGACTTATAATCCGTTTCTCGTTCGAAAAGAGCATTTTCAAGGTTTACACTTTGTGTGTGTCTTTTAACTGTTGTCGAACGAGCCGAAATGGCCTTGCCATCGAGCGTAACTTGGGTGAAACCGCCATTGGGGGCATTGACCGGTTCTCGCCAGGCATCGCCAACGCGGTCGTAAACACCGGCGAGAGTGATTCCCACCAACTCATCCGGGCCAAACTCGTCGAGAGTTCCCCGATAACCCATGTATCCATTCGCAAGTTGGTACACGTTCCCATTGCGCATGATACTTTCTTTTTCATTGGTAAATTTGTCCGTGCTGACTTTCCAAAGATTACTCATATCACATTAAGCGTCTCAACTTCTAAAACTTATTCGCGTTAAATTATCGCTGTGCGTCTCTTCCGCTATCTTTAACGAACATCATCAGCGCTCCGGCGACGAGCATGGACACACCCCCCAATACCATCATGTTTATACTATGCCCACCGAACCATTTGTTGAGCATCAAACCCATCGTGGCAGCCGCGAGAATTTGCGGTATTACCACAAACAAATTAAACATGCCCATATAAACGCCCATCTTCCTGTGAGGAACAACACTGCTGAGGATGGCATACGGCATGGTGAGCAGGCCGGCCCAGGCGACACCAAGGCCGGCCATGGAAATGAGCAACAGGTGAGGGTCTTTAAAAACGTGCAGGGACATCATGCCGAGTCCCCCGATGAACAGGCAAATTACGTGCGTGGTCACGCGACTGGTTTTTCTCGCGATCACTGGAAGTATGAATGCCACCAAAGCGGCCGCACCATTGTACACCGCGTTCAGCACGCCCACCCAATCGGCACCATCGTTATATGCTTTGGACAGGGTGTCGCTGGTGCCAAATTGATAGCTGGTGATCGCCGGAGTGCAGTAAATGAACCAGGCAAACATGGCGAACCAGGTGAACAATGTTACCCAGGCAAGCTGCCGCATGGTTTTAGGCATGTTGTTCAGGTCGTAAATGATTTCAACCAGGCCGCGTTTCATTCCCGCAATGAAAAGTTTGGCGGCAATCAGTTGAAAAATGCCGTAAATGGCGGTGCCGAACGACAGGATATAGAGTGCCTTATCCCAGGTGAAATGCTTCACCAAAAATGTGAATATCATGCCGCTGATCAACAAAGCCACGCCGGAAGTATAATATTTCGCGGGGTCGAGGCGCAATTCGTCGCCTTCCTTGGCTGCGGCATCAGTTTCGTGCACATTGAATGCCTCCTGTTCCGCCGGCGAGTATTCTTTAGTTGAAAATATGGTCCACAATACGGTCGAGATGTATATCAGGCCACCGACATAAAAGGCCCACCTCACAGACGGAGGTATCAGGCCTGGCGGCGCGGTGTTTGAAATGTTGAGGCAGTTCGTAAGTATGTAGGGCAAAAGCGAACCGACCACGGAGGCGGCACCGATGAAAAATGTTTGAACGGCAAACCCTTTGGTTTTTTGTTCATCGGGCAACATATCGCCGACGAACGCCCGCATGGGTTGCATGGTGATATTGATTGATCCGTCCAGCATCCACAACATGCCTGCGGCGACCCAGACAGTAGGTGAGTTGGGCATGATCAACAAGGCCAGCGACGCCAGAATGGCTCCCAAAAGAAAATAAGGCTTGCGGCGACCCAGACGATTCCACGTTCTGTCGCTCATGTAGCCGATGATCGGCTGGATGAGCAGCCCTGATACCGGTGCGGCAATCCATAGGGCGGGAATATCGTCCTGCTTGGCACCAAGGGTCTCGAAAATCCGGCTTAAATTGCTGTTCTGCAAAGCAAAACCAAACTGGATGCCGATGTAGCCGAAACTCATGTTCCATAACTGCCAGAAATTCAATAGTGGTTTTTTTTTCATTTGAGACGTGTTGGTCTTGGGTTCAAGGGTTTGTGCTTCCATGGTTATTTTCCTCCCAGCTTTGAACCAATCAACTTGTTTATATCTTCCACGTTTATTTCCGAGAGATCCTCAACCACAAAATCTGCGCCATTGGTCTTTAGTTCGTGCATATTATTTTCCCTGGCCACCCCTATGACCAAACCAAAATTTCCTTTGCGACCCGCCTGAACCCCGGAAACGGCATCTTCTACAACGATGGCACGATGATACTTAACCCCAAGGTTATCACTTGCAGTGGTAAAAATATCTGGCTCAGGTTTGCCTTTTAATCCCAGTTCCGCAGAAACGATTCCATCCACTCGTGTTTCGAAAAGATGGGATATCCCGGCCTTTTTAAGTATCAACACACAGTTCTTGCTGGACGTTGCAACACCCACCTTAACGCCTCTTTCCAATAATTGTTTAATCAACTCTATAGTAGAATCATATATGCCCACCCCATCTTCTTCGAGCACCTTATTAAAAAACTCATTTTTCCGGTTTCCCAAACCACAAACAGTCTCTTTTCCCGGTTCGTCCTCTGGCTCGCCAAAAGGAATGTTTATTCCCCTTGATTTTAAAAAGGCATCTACCCCTCCATATCTTGGCCGGCCATCCACGAAAGACAAATAATCCCCGGCATGAGTAAATTCACGAAAGGGTTCATTATATGCTTTTTCTCTATAATGAAGATACTCGTCAAACATCTTTTTCCACGCTAATGAATGAACTGCGGCTGTTTTAGTAATAACGCCATCCATATCAAAAATTACTGCATCAAAATTCAGCATGTCTTTACTTTCTAACCGCCGTTTACACCGGCTCCCACGAGTCCGTGTGGACCGCCGGAAAAACGAGTTCAGTCAGTTCATTGACCGGGTTTACTTTTCTTTACCATTCCATGAATTAGTCCGGGGACCGGGCTCATGGTAGTTGGTGGTTTTGGTTTTGTCCATCCCCGGCAGAGGGAGGGCAAAGATTCCGCAAGGCGGGTTGGATCCCGGCTGCGGGAATCGGTGAATTGATTGTTTCGGGCGGCGATTGGCCGCCCGTCCGTTTAGGGAGCCCCGACAAAGGGATCAGCAGCCATGGGCAAGTCTCATTCCTGCCACTTTTGCCGCTCGATGCCATGGCACCGTATATCAGGTTTATCCCGCGGTTCCTCCAATACCGGATTCTCCGAGAGACAATCCAATGGCGGGCGAAATGTTCGCCCCCGCCCACGTTATTTATCTCTCGGCGTTCTCCGCCAATTCAGGCAGAAGTTTTTTGGGAAAACGGATGGCGGGTAAGGCCACTCACTTTTGGTTCCAGTTGACAATTGTAATGTTTGCGGTTACTAATTAAACAACGATTATGCGAACGAGTTGTCGCTTTGCCATGGCCGTGCACGTGCTGGCCGTCCTCGCTTACAAGGAGGGCGACCCGGTCACGTCGGCCATGCTGGCAGGCAGCGTCAACACCAACCCGGTCATTATCCGGCGGCTCCTCCTGTCGTTGCAGCGGGCTCGGCTGGTGGAAACCCGCAAGGGGGCCGGGGCCGGGTCCCGTTTAAGCCGTTCCCCAGGCCGCATCAATCTTGCCGAAGTCTATCGGGCCGTGGAAGCCGTTGAGCCTTTTGCCAGTCCTGCCCGAAAAGCCAACACGGCCTGCCCGGTGGGCCATTGTATCCGGGAAACCCTGAACAAAGTCTTTGCTTCGGCGGAAAATGCCATGGAAAGGGACTTGGAGAAAACCACCCTGGCCGGGGTGCTCGGCATGATCAAGGCCGCCTGTCCGGGCACCGTAAAAAAAACCGGTTGACAGTCTCTTTTTTTGTGAGATTATGTAACTGTTGTTATTACATTAAATTGAAAGGAAAAGATATGAAGCAGACAAACACGAATGGAAATCGAGGAAACGGCGGTTCGTTCCGGAACACATGCCGGGCAACTTGTCGGAAGATACGGGCGCAGATTGCCGGGGTCAAAGAGGCGATCTTTGCGGAATCGAGCCGCGCGTTTGCAGCGCCGGAACGGCTGGTAAGGCTGGCCCTGAACGAAGCCGAGGCGGTGGCCTGGCAAACGAAGTATCCGCACCTGCTTTTCCCCGCCCTCGCAACGGAGAAAGTCCGGGCGGTGGCTGCCTGGAACGCCCGTCAGCAGTCCGTGCGGCAGGGCAGCCCGGTCATCGCCCTGGCGGCGTGACCGGTTGCCCGCGTTTTCCGAACAGCAAGCAACCATCAACGAGGAAGGAAATATGAAATCAATCATCGAATTGAACGAAACAAACTTCGAAGCGGAGGTCCTGCAATCCGCCCAGCCGGTGCTGGTAGATTTTTGGGCCGGGTGGTGCGGTCCCTGCAAAATGATCGCCCCGGTGCTGGAGGAGATTGCTACGGAGCAGGCTGGCCGCGTCAAGGTCGCCAAGATGAACGTGGATGAAAATCCCGGCCTGGTCGGGCATTACGAAATCCAGTCCATTCCGACCTTGCTTTATTTTGCCGATGGCGCGGTCCGCGATCGGATCATCGGCGCCGCCGGCAAGAAGGCGATTGTGTCCCGGCTGGAAGGAGTCACGGTCAAAGCCTGAGGCGGACGACCGGCAAACGAATTTAAAAAAGGAGGTCCAATATGAAAATCGCATTGAAACCGGGCGTGGCTCCAGCGGAACCTATTCCGTCGGAATCACTCCGTGGCGACACGTTGCAACTGTACCTGCGCGAAATCGGGCAGGTCAAACTGCTCACGCCGCACGAGGAAATCGCCCTCGCGAAGCGCATCAAAAAAGGTGACCGCCGGGCGCGCGAGCGGATGATAACCGCCAACCTGCGGCTGGTGGTGAAAATTGCCCGCGATTATGAAGGCTTGGGGCTTCCGCTGCTTGACCTGATCAACGAGGGCAACATCGGCCTGATGAAGGGCGTCGAGCGGTTCAATCCCCGCAAGGGCGCGAAACTTTCATCCTATGCCGCGTGGTGGATCAAGCAGTGCATCATGCGGGCGCTGGCCAATCAGTCCAAAACCATCCGGTTGCCCGTCCACGTGGTGGACAAGGTGGCGCACATCCGGAAGGCGGAGGTGAAGCTGCGGGAGGCGTTCGACCGCGAGCCGACGGATCAGGAGGTGGCGGAGCATCTGGGACTCAATCCGCGCCGCATCCAGCAGTATCGCGACGCGGCCAAGGCGCCCATTTCGCTTGACGCCCCGATTGGGGCCGACGAGCCACAACGGATTTCCGAAGTGGTGGCGGACCCGAATGCCGCGGCGCCCTTCGACCGGCTGGTCCGGGAAAACGACACGGAACTCGTCCAGAGCGTTCTGGCCACGCTCACACCCCGGGAAAACAAGATTCTGGCCATGCGGTTCGGGCTGGACGACGGCAAGCCCAAGACACTGGAGGAAATCGGCGCGAAGCTGGGGGTCACGCGTGAACGCATCCGGCAGATTCAAGAGGAAGCATTGAGCAAAATGCGCGTGAAAATCTCTGAACACGAAACTCCGTCCGTCGAACCGGCGGTCATGGCGGCATGATTCAGATTCAACACGCGCGCGGAGTGTAATTTCCGTTCCGCTCAATGGAACGCCGTTGATGTTTTTTTGCGTCCTGAATCCGGCCATCTGACCTGTGAATAACTTACACTGGCATTTTGGGAGCGGTGTGTTACGTGTTGGATTGCGCGACGAAAGAGTCTCGATCCAAGTACCGGCTTTGAGATCCTCGTGCCGGGGCGTCAGGATTTGCTCTACGGAGCAGTCAATCCCGTTTGCGGGAGCGCCGTTCTCATTAGACCTTTCGCCGCGCGTCTTTCTTTCATCCGAACGTGTCGCCATTCCAGCCCCAGTTGGCGGCAGGGACGTCGGTGAAGTTCAGATAAACCCGGTCCGGCGGCACGCCGAAGGATTCGTTCAACAAGCTGCCAATCTTCTGCGAGAGCTGCTGGTTCACGTCGTCATTCAGGCCGCCAATGCTGCGGATGTCCACAAACGCGGCATCACCCGGTTTGCCGGACATAAGGATGGCCGCCGGGCTGATGACGACCATGACATATTGCTCCGGTTTGCCAATCGCCCCGGCCACGATTTTGGAAAGGGCCGCGAGCAACGCCTTCATCTTTTCATCGGAAAGCGCAACGGTGGTTTCGAGTTTTAACAGTGGCATATTGGTTTTTGGTTCGGACCCGGCATCGTAATCCGGTTTCCAGTCTAAGCCCGCACACGAGAATTTTCCAGTCGCAGTCGCACTTCGACGCAACAACCGGCATGTGGCTTGCTATATCAGCCGACCAGAAGCCATAAAAAAGTGACATAATTGTAACAAAACTGTTGCAATTGTCCGATATGTGATATAATTGGCATATGAACGCGATAATCTTTGCCTTGCCGTTTGTGGTGGCGTTGGCCTTTGCCGCGCTTACCTTCCACAAGGAAATGCGCTAGCCGCCCGCGCACGATTTCGCCGCCCCGCGAACGGGCGGCAAAATAATGTCCAAGGCCGTTGCCTTGGATTTTTTTTGCACCTCGTTGAGTCTTGAAGCGGCTTTGACGATTTGCAGTTCGTGTTTCGCCGGTGTTCGGTCAGTCGTGAATGTCAGCATGTCCGCCGGAGCAAAAAACTGGCAAGGCTTGATTCACGTCGCCGTTAACCCGGACAAAGTCTCGGAAAGGAGCGCCACGTTCACACGGCAGCTTGCCAGAAAGGGAGTCTCTGCCGGTCGAAGCCGGCGTTCCTTGACGCTCATCCGAAATAAGGAACGATCCTGCCTTCGCTCCTTGCTTCGACGTGGCAAGTTGTGGCTTAATCAATGCCCGTGAACATCGTCGGCATCGTTCCCGCGCGCTACGCCTCGACGCGCTTCCCCGGCAAAGCACTCGTGCGCATCACGGGTAAGCCATTGATTCAACACGTCGTCGAGCAATGCCAAAAGGCGAAGTCGTTGGGCGAAATCATCGTAGCGACGGACGATGCCCGCATCGCCGACGCGACGAAAAAATTTTGTCGCGTGGAAATGACACGTCCGGAGCATCCAAGCGGCACGGACCGAATCGCCGAAGTCGCGGCCCGCTGCCAGTGCGATGCGGTGGTCAACATCCAAGGTGACGAGCCGATGATTGATCCGGCGGTCATTGACGCAGTGGCGAACGCGCTGGCGGACGACGAGATGTCCACCGCTGCCACATCCATCAAAAATCCGGCCGAACTCGACAATCCAAACGTGGTAAAAGTCGTTGTCAACGCCGTCGGTCGCGCGTTATACTTTTCGAGGCGCACGATTCCGTATCTGCGCGAGGCCGCCAGTGGTTCGGTGAGCGAACAGTTGGCGGCGTTTCCTTTTTTGAAGCACCTCGGCATTTACGGGTACCGGCGCGGGACGCTGCTGCGGCTGGTGAAATTCCCGGTGTCACCGCTCGAAAGCGCGGAGAGGCTGGAACAGTTGCGCGCGCTGGAAAACGGCATTCCCCTCGCGGTCGTGCAGGTGGATTACGACAGTGTGGGCGTGGACGCGCCGGAGGATGTGGCACGGGTGGAAAAGCTGCTCCGCGGTTAATGACGAATGTCTAAACCATAATGACTAAAGAATGAGCAAGCCCGAATGGATAAAAGCGCGGGCACATTCTGAATTCGGCATTTGTCATTTGGGATTATTTCGTCATCAGGATTTAGTGATTAGTCATTTTTTATGAAGTTCATTTTTGTCACCGGTGGTGTGGTGAGTTCGCTGGGCAAGGGCCTGACGGCGGCCTCGCTGGGCACGTTGCTCGAAAATCGCGGCCTCAAGGTCGTGCTGCAAAAGTTCGACCCCTACCTCAACGTGGACCCCGGCACGATGAACCCGTACCAGCACGGGGAGGTTTACGTCCTCGACGACGGCGCGGAAACCGACCTCGACCTCGGACATTACGAACGGTTCACCAACGTCAAGCTGACGCGCCTCAACAATCTCACCAGCGGCCAGGTTTATCAGAACGTGCTCAACAACGAGCGCGAAGGGAAATATCTCGGCAAGACCGTCCAAGTGATTCCGCACGTTACCGACGAAATCAAAAATCGCATTCACCTGCTGGCCGAGCAGAGCAAGGCGGACGTTGTCATCACCGAAATCGGCGGCACAACCGGCGACATCGAAGGGCTGCCGTTTCTCGAGGCCATCCGCGAATTCGCCCTGGAGGTGGGTTACAACAACGCGATTTTTCTGCACGTCACCTACGTTCCGTTCATCAAGGCCGCCGGCGAATTGAAGACCAAGCCGACGCAGCAATCCGTCGCCAAACTGCGCGAAATCGGCATCGCGCCGCACGTCGTGGTCTGCCGCAGCGACCGGCCGCTCGACAAGGAGGTGCGCCAGAAAATTTCCCTGTTCTGCAACGTGCCCATCGAGGCGGTCATCGAGGAAAAGGACGTGGACCATTCCATTTACGAGGTGCCGTTGATGCTCCAGCGCGAACGGCTCGACGACCTCGTCTGCCAGCTTTTGCGCCTTGATGCGCCGCCGGCGAACATGACGCATTGGCAGGAAATCATCCGCAAACTCATTGCGCCGCAGCACCGTGTCCGCATCGGCGTCGTCGGCAAATACATCGGCCTGCAGGACGCCTACAAATCGGTCTATGAAGCAATCATGCACGGCGGCATCGGCAACGATTGCGGCGTGGAAATCGTGAAAGTGGACTCCGAAGATATTGAAAAGGAAGGCCCGACAAAAATTCTGAAAGGACTCGGCGGCATTCTCGTGCCCGGCGGTTTCGGCGAACGCGGCATCGAAGGCAAAATCCAGGCGGCGCAATACGCGCGCGAAAACAACATTCCCTACCTCGGCCTGTGCCTCGGCATGCAAATCGCCACGATCGAATTTGCCCGCAACGTCTTGAAGTTAAACAAGGCGCATTCGACGGAGTTTGACCCGGCTACGCCGCATCCGGTCATCGCCATGCTCGACGAACAGAAACGCGTGACGAAGAAGGGCGGCACGATGCGGCTGGGGGCGCAGCCATGCCAGTTGGCGCTCGGCACGAAGGCGGCGGAACTTTACGGATCATTCGTCGTCAACGAACGCCACCGTCACCGCTACGAATTCAACAACGCCTACCGCGACAAGTTCGAGAAGGCCGGTTTCGTGTTCAGCGGCTTGTCGCCGGACGGCAAGCTCGTGGAAGTCATCGAGCTCAAGAACCATCCGTTTTTCATCGCGAGCCAGTTCCACCCGGAATTTTTGAGCAAACCGCATCAGCCGCACCCGCTGTTCAAGGGCTTCATCGCCGCCGCACACGCAAAAACCCACCAGAAGCCGCTGTGAAATTTATGAAAATGGAATTCTTGCCACCGACTGAAATTGAAAGGCAACGCTCCACGTGGTTTAAGGAACGCGCCAAGCCCGGTATGACCTTTGAAGAAATTATTCGGCTAAATGACGAAGCTCTTCATTTGTTCCCACCCACTGAAGAAGAACGCCGACGAAAGACGGAAAGCCTGATGGCGATGCCGGAATTTGTGCTTTGATTGCCAAAGTTTTGGCAGCGCCGCAGGCGCGAAATCTTTGTAGCCCGAACAAATAACATTTTCCAAGTCCGGTCAGTCCCTTTTTTCCGGCTCTGGTGTTTCGATTCGTCCAACGACGAGCATTTCTATCGGTCGCTGGTCCGAAACCAATTCCAAACCCAGTTGTTCTCGAAGGGCTTTTTTCAAAACTTCAAGATTCGGTTTGCCCGGTGATTTCTGTTCCCATTTGAGCGAGACGTCGTAGCCGTAATTGTTCGTCAACCCCGTTTCGTCAACGACCGGCGTTTCCAACTCATTTTCCAAAAACGAAGCGATGGACTGAATTGAAACGCCGACGCCGCCCATCGAACCGGGGCGGGAATTCCACGCCATGGCTTTGGTTGGTGACGCGGTCAAACCCGGCGCGTTGGTTTCTTTGACTTTCAGAACGGATGCGTTCACTTGATTCGTTTCCCGTTTCGCCGTCAGGCCGAATGCCAATTTCACCGCTTCTTGCATGAGCGCGTCTGGATCCGCATCCGAGTCGCGCGGCTGAATGACAATAAAATCAAAATGACCAGCTGGCAGCGGCGCGTTGGTGATAACGCGGTCGTCGTGCGTGTCAAAAATCATCGGCAGCATTTGTTTGACGGTGTAACCGGTCGCGGTCATTCTCCTGTCGCCCCAACTGCAACCCTGCGCGTTGGTGTAAGTGGAAGGCCGGATTAGGACTTGAAACAACGGCGGCGCTTCTTTTTCTTTTTCCGCCGGGACTGTCGCGCCGCCGCCAGTCACAAGCGAAATTTTTTCCCCAGCCAGCAAATCGTTGATATGTTTTTCCGTCAGGTATGTTGGATAAGTAATCGCGGCAATTTTTCCATCCTTGTCCAAAACAACCGTGTGTGGAATGGCCGTGACCGCGTAAGCCTTGTTCATGGCATTGTTCCTGTCCAGTGCAACCCAAGCGTGGATGGGTCTTTTCGCCAAAAAATTTTCGATGGTCGTTTCATCCTCCGTGGTGATGGCGATGAATTGCACGGGCTTGTCTTTAAATTTTTCAGCCAGTTCGTTCAGATGTGGAATGGCGGCGACACACGGGCCGCACCACGTCGCCCAAAATTCCAAGACAATAACTTTGCCGCGAAGCGACTTGGCGTCCATTTTTGCGCCCGGCGGCGCCTGAAGCAATTCCGTCGCCTGCAACAACGGCGGGGGTTCTCCGACTTTTGGGCCGGCGGCTTGGGCGGAAAAGCAAAGCGCCACGGAAAACAAGGTTGTCCAAGTGAGCCTCTTGAAGTGATTCATAGTGTGATTTTATCTTGAAAAACCACGCGGATTAAAAAGTTCCGCGCACAAATTGCAAAGATTTCTGGCATTTGCCACGATGTCGGCGCATGACCTACGCCGAAGCCATTCAATTTTTGTATGACCTCCGTTTCTTCGGCGCGAAGTTCGGTCTGGAAAACACGTTCAAGCTTGCTGCCCTGGCGGGCCATCCGCAAAACCGGCTACGTTTCATTCATGTCGCCGGCACAAATGGCAAAGGTTCGACTTGCGCCATGCTCGAAAGTATTTATCGCGCGGCGGGCCTGAGCACCGGGCTGTTCACCTCGCCGCATCTGGTCTCGTTCCGCGAACGGATTCAGGTCAATCGCCAACTCATATCCGAAAACGAAGTCGTCCGGCTAGTGGGCGAAATGCGGGAGCAAAGTTCGGAGTTCCGCCTTCAGGCGGTTGCCGAACCGGCTAAAGCCGGAACTCCAAACAAGGACGCCTGTCCTACGTTCTTTGAGTTTGTCACGGTGATGGCGCTGAAATTCTTTGCCGAACAAAAATGCGATCTGGTGATTTGGGAAACCGGCCTCGGCGGACGATTGGACGCGACGAACATCGTCACCCCGCTGGCCAGTGTCATCACCAACATCGCATTCGACCACGAGCAATGGCTCGGTGATACGCTCGCCAACATCGCCGCCGAAAAGGCGGGCATCATCAAGCCGGGCGTGCCGGTCATTACGGCGGCGGATGAACCGGAGGCATTGAAAGTAATCGAGGAAGTCGCGCGAAGACAATATGCACCGCTGATCAGAGTAGGACAGGCTTCCAGCCTGTCTCCATCTAAAAAAGCAAAGAATTCGGAGACAGGCAGGATGCCTGTCCTACCCTTGCCGGGTGAACATCAGAAAACCAACGCCGCACTCGCGTTGGCAGCGGTTGGAGTGTTGCAGGACAAAATTCCGGTGAGTGATGAAACCATCCGAACCGGCTTGTCAACAGTGAACTGGCCTGGAAGGCTGCAATTGGTCACCCGGCCTTCGGGTCAGAAGCTGTTGTTGGATGGCGCACACAACGTGGCCGGAGCGAAGGCTTTGCGCGAAGCGTTGTCAAGTTGGAGTTCAAGCTTCAGCTTATACGGCGGCACGCTAAAGCGTGAACTCCAACGAGCCGGGTCGGAGACCGGCGCTCCGCGAAAATTCACCCTCATTCTCGGCGTGCTTCAGGACAAGGATTGGCGGCACATCTGCGAAACGCTGGCGCCGCCGGCCGCGCGGATTTTCACCGTGCCGGTTTCCAGCGAGCGCAGTGCTGATGCGCGAGAACTGGCGGTGGCCTGCCGCGCGGCGAATCCGACGGCCGGGATTGCCGCCTGCGGTTCCTTGCGCGAGGCACTGGAAAAAGCGGCGGGCGACGATTTTGTCGTTGTCACCGGCTCGCTCTACCTCGTCGGCGAGGCGCTGGAGCTGGCCGGGCTTTCGCCCGCGAACGGCGGGGAACGCGCGTTGAACGAATGGGCGGCCAAAACTTCCTTCCGCTAATAATTCAATTTAGCATTATTGATTTTTTGCAAAAGCCGTCTGTTCTATCTTGATTCTAAACCTTTGGATTAGTAAACACTTCAGCCCGATAGAATAATTTTGAAAATCATCATGGCTTACGCAGACACCATGCCGCCTCCAGGGCGTTTCGGGCAGACGGCCCGCCGGGACGCGTGGTGGGTGCAGCCGTTGCTGGTGTTCCTGGGCTTTGCCGCGTTCATCGTCTATTCCACTTGGGCGGCGTTTCAAGGAAATCATTATTGGTTCAACGGCAACGGCGCGGATTATTTGTCGCCGTTTTATTCGCCTGAGATTTTCGGCAGTTCGCCGCACGCGATTTTTGGGACAACTCCGGGTTGGTGGCCGACGTGGTTGCTGTTTTCACCCGCGTTCCTGGTTTTGTGGGCGCCGGCGGGTTTCCGGTTCACCTGTTATTACTATCGCGGCGCGTATTACAAGGCGTTCTGGGCCGATCCGCCCAATTGCGCGGTCGGCGAGCCGCGCAAGGTTTATCTCGGTGAACGTTCATTTCCGCTCATCCTGCAGAACATCCACCGCTATTTCATGTATCTGGCCGTGATTTTCATTTTCATTCTCGCGTACGATGCGTGGCAGGCGATGTGGTTCACGGAAAATGATGTGAAACATTTTGGCATCGGCGTCGGCACGCTGGTTCTGGTGGTCAACGACGTTTTGCTTGCCAGTTACACCTTTGGCTGCCATTCGCTGCGGCATTTGATCGGCGGATTTCTGGACGCGCCGTCGAAAGTTCCTGCGTGCGCGAAAAGTTACGCGTGCGTCAGTTGCCTCAACCGCCGGCACATGATGTGGGCGTGGATCAGCCTGTTCTGGGTCGGGTTCTCGGATGTTTATGTGCGCCTGTGTTCCATGGGCACCTGGCATGACTTCAGATTTTTCTAGACGTGTAACCTGAATTTTCGTCGCTGTGGCCAATTACGAAACTCTCGAATACGACGTGCTGGTCATCGGCGCGGGCGGCGCGGGATTGCGCGCCGCCATCGAAGCCTCGGTGGCGGGCGTGAAGGTCGGTCTGGTGTGCAAATCGCTGCTGGGCAAGGCGCACACCGTGATGGCCGAAGGCGGCATGGCGGCGGCACTGGCCAACGTGGACGACCGCGACAACTGGCGCGTCCACTTCGCCGACACGATGCGCGGCGGCCAATACGTCAACAACTGGCGCATGGCCGAACTCCATGCCAAGGAAGCACCCGACCGCGTCCGCGAACTCGAAGCCTGGGGCGCGGTTTTCGACCGCACGCCCGACGGCAAAATCCTTCAGCGCAATTTTGGCGGCCACCGATATCCCAGGCTCGCCCACGTCGGCGACCGTACCGGCCTGGAATTGATTCGCACGCTCCAGGACCACGGCATCCATCAAGGCATCGAAGTCCACATGGAGCACACGATTGTCACGTTGCTCAAGGACGGCGACCGCGTGGCCGGCGCGTTCGGCTACGACCGCGAGCGCGGGCGATTTAAAATCTTCAGGGCGAAGGCCATCGTGCTCGCCACCGGCGGCATCGGCCGCGCCTACGAAATCACCAGCAATTCCTGGGAATACACCGGCGACGGCCAGTCGCTCGCGTACCACGCCGGCGCGGAATTGATGGACATGGAGTTCGTGCAATTTCATCCGACCGGCATGATCTGGCCGCCGAGCGTGATGGGCATCCTCGTAACCGAAGCCGTGCGCGGCGAAGGCGGTGTTCTGAAGAACAAGGACGGCAAACGGTTCATGTTCGACGACATTCCGGACAACTACAAATCGCAGACCTCCACCGACCCGGAGGAAGGCTGGCGTTATTGCCAGGGCGACAAGAACGCGCGCCGTCCGCCCGAACTGCTCACGCGCGACCATGTGGCCCGCTGCATCATGCGCGAAGTCAAAGCCGGCCGCGGCAGTCCGCACGGCGGCGTGTTCCTCGACATCGCGTGGATCAAGGAAAAAATCCCGAACGCGCCGGAACACATCAAAAAGAAACTGCCGAGCATGTATCATCAGTTCAAACAGCTCGCCGACCTTGACATCACCACGGAGCCGATGGAAATCGGCCCGACGACGCACTACATCATGGGTGGCATTCGCGTGAACGGCGACACCCAGATGTCCACCGTGCCCGGCCTTTTCGCCGCGGGCGAGGTGGCGGCGGGATTGCATGGCGCAAACCGGCTCGGCGGCAATTCACTGTCGGATTTGATCGTGTTCGGCAAGCGCGCGGGCGAATTTGCCGCGAAATTTGCGAACGAACGCGGCACGGGCCAGATCAACGACACCCGAATCGAGGAAGCCGCGCGTTCGGCGCTGGAACCTTTTGAGCGCGGCGCGAAGTCCGGTGGCAGCGCGGAAGGGCCGTATCAAGTGCAGCATGATTTGCAGGAAATGATGCAAAGCTTGGTTGGTATTGTGCGGCGCGAGGAGGAAATGGTTCGCGCGTTGGACGGAATTGCGAAACTTTCAGGGCGTGCCAAACACGTCGCCGTCTATGGCCATCGTGAATACAATCCCGGCTGGAACACGGCGCTGGATTTGAAAAATCTGCTCACGGTTTCCGAAGCCATCACCCGTTCGGCCATCGAACGCAAGGAAAGCCGCGGCGGGCATTTCCGGGATGATTTTCCAAACAAGGACGTCGGTTTCGGCAAAGTGAACATCGTCGTCCGCAAAAATGCCGACGGTACGATGAACGTCCGGCGTGAACCGATTCCCGAAATGCCGGCGGAGTTGAAACAGATCATCGAGGAGATGAAATGAATACGGCCACGTTCAGAATCTGGCGCGGTGACTCCGGCGGCGGAAAGTTCGTGGATTATAACACGGAAATCACCGAGGGCATGGTTGTGCTCGACGCTGTTCACAAGATTCAGGCCACGCAGGCCAACGACCTTGCTTGCCGCTGGAATTGCAAGGCCGGCAAGTGCGGCTCCTGTTCGGCCGAAATCAATGGCATGCCAAAGCTCATGTGCATGACGCGCATGAACACCCTGCCAACGGACAAGCCCATCACCCTCGAGCCGATGAAGGCGTTTCCGGGCATCCGCGACCTGGCCACGGACGTTTCCTGGAATTATCGAGTTAAGAAAAAAATCAAGAAGTTCAAGCCGCGCAAACCCGACGCACCGGACGGCACCTGGCGGATGCAGCAGGCGGACATTGACCGCGTGCAGGAATTCCGCAAGTGCATTGAATGTTTTCTCTGCCAGGACGTCTGCCACGTGTTGCGCGAACACCACAAGCATGATGAGTTCATCGGTCCGCGCTTTCTGGTCTATACCGCCGCGCTGGAAATGCACCCGCTTGACACCGAAGACCGGTTGCCGGAATTGAAGCAGGCGCTCGGCGTCGGCCTCTGCAACATCACCAAATGCTGCACGAAAGTCTGCCCCGAAAGCATCGCCATCACCGACAACGCCATCATCCCCCTCAAGGAACGCGTGGTGGATGAATACTTCGACCCGCTCGGCTGGCTGTGGAAAAAATTACGGCCTGAAATTTAATTACACTACGGCCTTGTGGACTTGACCGTCAGGCAATTGGTCCGCACCCAATCCTCTGATTTCAACGGCTGCGCGCGCCTTCTCGCGCAGATCACGCTTGGTCGCCATCCCCAGGAAATAATTCAATTTCAACGCGCCTGCACGCGATAATACCTTGTCAGGTTGGTCGCACCATCGCTGTCACTCAACAGCATCGTTCCGCCCGTGCCTGGCGCAGCAGGGCCGATGTTGGCCCAGGACGAAAACGCATCAAGCGTATTGCGGCATTGAAGCTGGTAATTCCAGTTGGTCGTAGTCGCACAATTGATCTGGACATTCGAAGCGTTGACCGAAATCTGCGTGATGTTGAAAGCCGGCGGAGTCGGAAATGAAGCGGGATTCAATGGATCCGTTCCCGCCAAAAATTCGGTCAGGTTGGACACGCCGTCGCCGTCTGCGTCATCCGCGCCGCGCGAATGGCCGTTCGCCTGCCCCAGCGCATGGCCGAAATAAGCCAGCCGCCACCAGTCGGGAATTCCATCGGTATCGCTGAACACATCGGCGATTTTGCGAACCTGCACGCCGGAGACGCGCGCGTTGTCCACGACCGGGGTGAAAAGAATTTGCAATTGGGAATTCGTCACCGCGTTGGTGAAAACACGGCTGATGGGTATGTTCTGTCCGCCTGCGGCGGCGAAAATGTCGAAATTGGTCAGCACCTGCTGGCCTTGAATGAAGGCATTGAACTCACGTTTCCCAATGCCGCTCCAATATGTTTCAGCCTCCAAAAGCGTGATTTCGTAAATACCTTCGGGGCAATCGAACTCGTAATAAAACCCGCCGCCCGATGTGCTGTAGCGCTCCCGCTGGTAAAGCGACTGCGCGCCGGTGCAAATTCCGCTGATAGAATTCGCCACATAACCCGTCGTACCGCCGGAATAGCCGAACGAACCAAAACTATAAACCGTGTCTTTGAGCCAGACATTACCGGGGCAGTCGGTGACGTTCGCCGGATTGCCGCCGCTAACACGCTGGAGATAATTTCCCGGCACGTTGAAAAAGCGGACGACCACCGAGTTCGTCGCTGACAGATTTCCCGACGAATCAGTCGCACGGGAGGAAATCTGGTGCGGGCCGTTCAGAAAATTCGAGCTGTTCAGGCTCGCGCTCCATGAGGTCGTGCCGCTCGCAGTCTGCCACGCGCCGTTGTCCAATTGAAACTCCACTTTGGCCACGGCGATGTTGTCGGTGGCGATGCCGGAAATAGCCAGGTTGCCAGCGATCATCGCGCCGTTCGTCGGCGTTTGCAGGGCAATGAACGGCGGCGTCACGTCGTGAACACTGCTCGCCGCGGTGGTGAATTTCAATTCATAGGGCGCGAACATCGCATTGCCGGAACTGGCGTCCACGGCGGAGTTGGTGACCCGCACGGTGATGCTGGCCAGCCCGGCCAGACCCGTGCCGCCGGCGGTGAACGTCACCGTGTCGTTCGCAGGCGACCAAGAGAACGTGCCGCCGACCGCCGGGCTGATGCTGAAGGCGTTTTGAACGCTGTTCGTGTCCATCGGCTTGCTGAATTGCAAAACAATCGGCGACCACGTTGGCACTGCGGTTGCGCTGTGCTGGGGATAATTGGTGGTGACGACGGGATCGAGCGGCATCACCTGCGATTGCGCGATGAAAATTTTGGCGGTGGTGGACGGAACGGAAATTGCCGGTGTCTGCGACGCGCCGGTTATCAAAATGATTTCGTTGGTGTCCAGCAGATTTATGAGCGCAGAGCCGGGCGCGTAAATCGTCCCGCAGCTAGGCAGTGTCTGGGTTGAACTCGCGGTGTTGAACACGACGAAAACCTCCTGCGTGCCGAGCCGCCGCGAATAGGCAAACAAGCCGGGACCGGAAGAATTATTCACCTGACTGACGTGCGTGCCGAGCGACAGCGCGGGATAAAGCCGGCGGAAATTATTCAGCCTGGCGACGAGTTGAAACAGCGGATGCGTCATGTTGAAACTGTCCAAGCCCGCGAGGCCGGCGTCCTTGAACTGTCCGGCAAACATGTCCTCGCGGTCATAAGGATCGGTGGCGCCGTTGAACGCCTGCTCGGTGCCGTAATAGAGGCACGGAATGCCGCGCGCGGTGTAGAGAAACGCGAGGGCGACGGCGAGTCGGTTCGTGGTGCTGGAATTCAAAAATCGCGGCTGATCGTGGTTGTCGAGGAAGGTCACCAGCCGCATTTGCGCGTTGGTGTCGTAATTTGCGGCGACATTGCTGTAATGACTGTCAATCTGGCTCGTGGCACCGCTGGCCGAGCCGAACACGCTGCCAACGAGGAAATAGAGCGGGTAATCGAGCACCGAATCCAGCATGAACGCGCCGCCGCTTTGCGTGCCGGTGTAGGAACCGCAGAGCGCTTCGTTGCCGTCATAAACTTCGCCGAACATGAAAAAATTCGGCTTGGCGCTGTTGGTCGCGGCGAAGGTGTGGACGGCCGGACACCAGCTCTGCCAGAAGCCATTTTCAATGTGTTTGACGGTGTCAATGCGGAAGCCATCAAAGCCGACCTGCTGAATCCAGTATTGATAAATCGCGGCCATGTTCGAGCGGACGTAGTCCGACTCGGTGCGGAAATCATCCAGACCGGAGAGTTCCCCCAGTTGGTAGTGTTGCGGGGTGTTATAATCAGGAATGGCACCGTTGTTGTGAAAGAGATTGGTAAGGGCGTTGTTGGCCGGGGTGTAAGTCGAATTGTAAATGTCAAACGGCGACGCATAGGTGAGCGAACTGCTGCGATATTTGAGAGTGTAGCCGGCCGGCGGAGCCAGGAAATTGGGATAACCGGCATCGGTGCTGTAGATGAGGTCATCGCCGTGATTGCAAACGATGTCGTCAATCACGAGCAGTCCCCGCGCGTGCGCCGCGGCGACGAAATGCTGCAAATCCGCGAGGGCGCCCCAATGCGGATCCACCTTGTAAAAATCGCGGCCCGCGTAACCGTGGAACTGGCCGTGCCCGTTCAGCACCACCGGCGAAATCCAGATGGCCGTGGCGCCCAACGCCTTGATGTAATCGAGCTTTTGCTCGACGCCCTTGAAATCGCCGCCATGCACGGATGTGGTGCCGGTGGCGCTGTAATTGCCGTCGGCATTGTTGTTGGAGGCATCTCCGTCAAAGAAACGGTCGGTGACGATCTGGTAAATGCTTTGCGCCTGCCAGAAGCCGTTGGAAACCGACTGGGCTGAAACCGTCATCGCCCAGCACAAGCTTGCGGCAGCAAAGACAAAAATGCCCAGCCACTGCGAGGCGGGGTGGCTGCTGAATACGGGATTGTCGTGGCGCATTTTCATGGCGAACGATTGCAGATGCCATGTGCCGGAGGACAATTTAAATGGTCGAAAGAGGGGGCTGATTTGTTTTTCATCGCGGACTTGATTGAGACAGTCTAATTCAAAACCATCGCACAAGTAACCGCATATTCATGCATTCTTTGATGGAACACAACTCATCTTATTCCGGTCTGGAACCCGTAGTTAAATTCAACTTGGCCAGTTTGGTTTTGAACAGGTCGTGGGTCTTGGCCTGCACGTGCGGCCAAACAAAGCCGCTCTGGCCGGAAAGGTCAGGAATTTCTACAAGACCGGCCAATTGCCGCCCGAGCCGTAACACCAGATGGCATCCGGCGTGAGCCGGAAGAAAAAGCTAGCCAGTGGATTGAAAGCACCAGATGTTAACTCGAAACGTAAATGGAATTTTCAATACTCAACTTTCAACTCTCAACCAGATTGAAAGTTTACGCGAAGGCGTGACTTTGGTAATAGATTGCCATGCCGAAGTCGCTCACAGTCCAATTGCTGCAAAAGGAAGCTTCCAGTTTTGCCAAAACGGAATCAAAGCACGCCGAGCGGAGTTTGTTTGGCGTGACCGATGGCAAAGCAGTCGGCACTTACTTGGAACACAAATTCCAAACACATCTCCAGAGCCGCTATACCTACCAGCGCGGCAATTCAGCCAAGGGCATTGACTTTCCGGCGTTGGGCGTGGACATCAAGGTCACAAGCATCCGTCAGCCGCAATCGTCGTGTCCTTTTAAAAGCGCCCGCCAAAAAATCTACGGTCTCGGCTACTCGCTACTCGTCTTTGTTTACGACAAGCACGACGACCCGGCCACCAAGACCGGCAGGCTCCACATCCAGCATACCATCTTTGTCCAGAAGGAACGGACGGCGGATTATCAAACGACTTCGGGGCTGCTCCGTTTGATTAAGAACAAGGCCAATCGCGACGACATTCTCGCGTTTTTTGAGGACCGAAGGCTACCCGTGGATGAAGTTGAGGCGGAGCCGCTGGCAAACGAGGTGCTGCGTCATCCGCCTGAAGTTGGCTACTTGACCGTTTCCAATGCGCTCCAGTGGCGGTTGCAATACGGTCGAGTCATTGAACAAGCCGGCAAGGTCGGCGGAATTCTGCGACTCGTATGAATTCCCGCACGAAAATTGAATTCGGCGATTTCCAGACACCGTTGGCGCTGGCGCGCGCGGTTTGCTCGTTATTGGTTCAGCGAGGAGCCAAAGCAGATTCAATTCTAGAGCCAACTTGTGGCACCGGTGCATTTCTCGTCGCAGCGGCGGAAACTTTTCCAAAAGGGCGGCTGCTTGGGTGGGACATCAACTCCGATTACGTGGAACAGACGCGGGCGGCGCTGATTCAAATTGGAGTGGCAAAAAGAGCAGCAGTCGCCCAGAAAGATTTTTTTGCCCACGATTGGGAAACAGAGCTCGCAGGCATTCGCGGCGATCTTCTGATCTTGGGCAATTTGCCTTGGGTTACGAATGCGACGGTTTCCGGGATGAACGGCTCGAATCTTCCAGCGAAAGAAAACTTCCAAGGGTTCCGAGGCATCGAAGCCCGTACTGGCAAGTCAAATTTCGACATATCCGAGTGGATGCTCATCCAGCTTGTAAAGGCTTTGCGGGGACGCTCCGCAACCATTGCCATGCTGTGCAAAGCGGCCATCGCTCGAAAGCTGTTGCGCTTTGCGTGGCAGAACGATGGCCGTATCGCTACCGCATCGCTTTACCGCATCGATGCCAAGAAGCATTTTAACGCATCAGTTGATGCCTGCCTGTTACTTGCGCGAACCGGTGAAGCCGGGCCTACTGAAGCGGATGTTTTTGACGGACTTGCCGTAAAACTGCGCGTAGCGACCCTCGGCCTTGCCGGGCAGGATTTGGTCTACGACATCCGCACTTACCGCCGACTCCGGCATCTCGAAGGCCTTTGCCCGTATCAGTGGCGTTCCGGCGTAAAGCATGACTGCGCGTCAGTAATGGAACTATCGCGAACGCACGGTGGAGAGCTTCACAACAAACTTGGCGAGAAGGTCAGTATTGAACCAGATTATTTATTTCCGTTGCTGAAGTGTTCTGACCTTGCAAACGGACGCAATGAGCCGGACCGTTTTATCCTCGTGACGCAGCGGCGAGTTGGCGAGGGCACAAATGACATTTTGACAAAAGCTCCACGCACCTGGCGTTATCTCGACTCCCACCGGAGCCTGTTTGACGCGCGGAAGAGTTCGATCTACAGCAATCGCATTCCGTTCGCGCTCTTCGGCGTTGGGGATTACACCTTTGCGCCCTGGAAGGTTGCGGTATCCGGTTTGCACCGGACGCCACGCTTTATTCTCGTCGGTCCATCTGATGAAAAATCAGTCCTGTTTGACGATACCTGCTACTTCCTAAGTTTCGAGGACGGGGACGAAGCCCGGGTGGTGGCCGCGATTTTGAATTCTCAGCCGAGTTTGCAATTCCTGTCATCGTTGATGTTCACAGACTCCAAACGTCCCGTTACCGTTGAATTATTGCGGCGCCTGAATATTCGTGCGATAGCCGAAGAAGCTGGCTTGGCCGATGAGTGGGTTGCGTCAAGAAATCGTGGAGCGCGCTATCCAGAGCAACCGGTTTCTTCGCAGCCCGAGTTTGTAATGGAGCGACCAGTGAAATCTGTTAAGGGGAAGCCCCGGAATCATAACCACCTGCGTCGCCAGCTTCGGCATCGAGGACAGGCGAAAACCAAACTGACAACGTTATGACAAACATTCAACAACGGGTTTTGCGTGCGATTGAAAGGAGTCACGCCTTGGTTGTTGACGATGGCGCATCTGTGGAACGCAGAACAATCTTTGGCATTCATGGCGATCCTGATAATCTTGCTGTGCGCTTCGAGTGGTCGGATGAGGTGGGTTATGTTTGGGAGGTGGATTTCACGGAACAATCGCTCAATGAAGCGAAGATTGAGGGGAACCGAATTCGGATGTCTGATTCACTTGGTGAGGAGGTTATTGTAACAGTCTTCCAGCTTGAACCTGCTTCTGTTTGATTAAAGCATGACGTAGAACCCTTTCCTCATCCGCATTGGTGATGGTTTTGTTGCGGCGGTCGGGGAGCCGAAAAGGATAGAAGGCGCGGTACGGAGACCGCGCCCTGAAATTTAATTCAATTTGGCCAGTTCGGCTTCGAACAGGTCGCGGGTTTTGGCTTGCACATCAGCCAGTTGCAGTTCGCCCTTGTCGAGCTTGGCCAGCAGGGCTTTTTGCGCGAGGTAATCCTTGTTCACCACGCCGGCTTTGCTTTGCAGCATGCGCCAGGCTTTGCGGCGTTCCACGGCGAACAACACCATCTGCCGGCTCACGGCAAAGTATTTCATCTTGCCCCCAATCTCGGCCTTGATGTAGCAGCCGAAGTTCGGGACGCAGGAGCGGTGGTTTTTGTCGAACACCCGCCGGTAAATCACGTCGTCCTGCGTGATGAACACCAGCATGTCGTCGAGCAGGATCATCTCCCGCGCTTCCTCTTCCTTGATGGCCTTGATGTGCTTGCGGAACCGGGCCTCGGTGAGCGCCCAGTGCGCCACGGTGTAATTGTATTCCTCGCCGGTGCTGGCGTATTTCGTCCGCCACCAGTCGCGCGTCGGGGTGGGATTGCCCTTGAGGTCAAACGCTTCCTGCGCCGTCTCGCCGTTGCGCGGATTGAACACGAATTCGGGCATGCCACGCGCGTCACGAATGAGCTTGGCCTGGTCGGCGCTCATGTTGTCGGGCACGCCGTGTTCCGGCTGGCAGGTGGTGTAGGCCTGGAAGAACGCCGTGCCGCGGTATTCGAGGCCGTCGAGCATCGCCTTGTACAGCTTGGCGGCGTTGGCCATGGATACCTGCGCCACGAACGGCGACCCATGCCCGCTGGTAAACGCCTCGGCGACGTTTTTCTTTTCAATCAATTTGCCCTGCGACGCCACGCCGAACTGGTTCATGTCGTATCCGCCGAGCATCGTGGAGGAATCGGAGTTCTGCCCGCCGGTGTTGGAATACACCTGCGTGTCGAGCATGAGCATCTTCACATTCGGCCGGTTTTGCAGGATGACCTTGGACACGTTCTGGAACCCGATGTCGCCGAGCGCGCCGTCGCCGCCCACCACCCAGACCTTCGGGAGTTCGCGTATTTCCTGATCGGTCATCAGCGCGTCGTCGAGGTGCGTGAGCAGGAACAAATCGGCCGGGGTCATCACCTCGTCGGTGTGGTCGAGCAGGGCGTCGGCCAGCCGTTCGGGCACGACCGAGCGGCGGGCGTGGTTCAGGATGAGCGATTCGCCGAGCAGCCACGAAATCGTCGCGCCGTCCTGGAACAGCGAGTTCATCCACGGATACGGGTGCGGGTTCGACGGCGGGGTGGAGCCATAGACGGTGTTGCAGCCGGTGCTGGCGCCCATGAACATGACGCTCATGCCGTTGGCGCGGCGACCGTCAATGGATTGCAAATCGCGGTGATTGAAGGCGTCCTGCCGCATCACGGCCACGACGGCGTTGACGATCTGCTCGTCGGTGAGCGCGCCATGCTTCAACTCGTAATCGGCGATGCGTTTGGCGGTGTCGTCGTCGTCCTCGCCGCCCAGGCCCATAATGATGTGGGCGACGGCCTTGCGGAAAAGGTGATATTCGGCCTCATCGCGCTGTTTCAACGCCTGCAACTTGGCGAGACCCTCGGTTTCCAGCCGCGTGGCCTTGCCGCGCAACCGGTCGGCCTTGCGGTGATACATCGGGCGCATGTACGCCTCGGTGACGGAGGCCAGCGCGCGCAGCACGCTTTTCTCGCCGCAACCGGCGCAGGCGCCGTCGCCGGAGACGAGCGCCTCATAATTGCGGCGGACCATGAGATGATTGCGCAAAGCGGCTTCGCGCGAACCTGCGGCGTCGGTGTCGTTGTACAGGCCGAGATATTTCTGTGGTGTATCGGGCAGCAGGCGCGAGAAAATCTGCGCGGTGGTCAGGTCAGCATTCAAATCCTCTGTCTCGCGGGTCATGCGCAGGGCGTCGTGGTCGCCGCAGACCTGCACGCATTCGCCGCAGCCCTTGCAGAGGTCGGAAACGAAAATGGAGAACAGGCCGCCAGCGCCCGGCGTCTTGGCTTCGAGCGAACGGAAGATGGCCGGGACGTTATTGTAGGCGAGCGGCAGTTTGTCAATGATGCCTGTGAATTCGGCCTTGGTCTGGTCGCCGACCGTGGCCAGCGCGTTGACTTCATCGCGGATGATGTCCTTGAATGGCAGTTTAGCGCGGTTCTTCACGGCCTCGTTCATTTTCGCGCGGGCGCGTTCCTCGATGCCCTTCAACTCGGCGGCGAGCTTCGAGCGTTCGGCGGCATCCGTGACGTAGTGATGCACGGCGGTCTTCAGGACCATCGCCACGTCCTGCGCCATGTTCGGCAGGGCGGTGTCCGGGCAGGCGGTGATGCACTCCATGCATTGCGTGCAGTTTTCGGCGATGTAAACCGGGGTCTCGCGGCGGGCGACGTACTTCGACTGGGTCGCGCCGGAGCCGGCGCCCATGACACCGAGCGACGCGAGCGCGCTGGCGGGCTGGTGATAGCCGAGGCCGTGGCGATATTCGGAATCGAACTTGGCGAGGTGCTGAAAAGCGTACCGCGGCGTTTGCTGCGCGGGCATGGGAATGCCCGTGCCACAGGCGGGACTGCAACCGGCGGTGGGAATCAACGGCTCGTTGCCAAGCGGCGCGAGGGGGGGATTGCGCATTGAGGAACGGTCGGGTTCGTTGAACTCGCCGTACTTGATTTCCTGCACGCGCGAAAAGCCCTCGGTCATGACGGTCATGTTCGACGTGACGACGTCGTCGCCGAAGCGCCCGAATTTCTTCTGGTACTGTTTCCGGACCGTGGCGTGGAACGTCTCTTCGGAAATGTTGTTCTGCCGAAGGAAGGGCGAGACGCGGAAGAACGCGCCGAGGAACGAGTTGCCCTGCATGCGGAGCTGCAGTTCCGTTTTGCTCGTTGCCTTTTTCGCGATGTCGAACCCGGGCAGAATGTAAACGTGGATGTCGTTGTCCTTGACGAACCGCCGGTGCCGGGACGGGATGCGCTGCCAGGCGGTCTCCGGGGTGTCGCTGGATTCCCAGACGAGACAGCCGCCCGGCTTGATGCCTTCGAGCGGGTTCGTGTGCGTGAACGCCTTCGGATCGCAGCAGAGCACGACGTCCACGTGGTTGAGCTCACAGTTCACCTTGATGATGTCGGGGGCGACGGTGAGATAATAATTCGTCGGCGCGCCTTTTTTCTCCGAACCGTATTTCGGGTTGGCCATGATGAAGAGCTTTTCCTTCAAGCGCCCATCCGCCTCGTAGGTCGGGTTCTGGTGCGAAAGCAAATCGCCGAATTCGCCGATGATTTCGCCGAGGTTTTTGCCCGTGGTGATCATGCCCCAGCCGCCGATGGAATGGAACCGCACCGCGATGGCGCCTTCCGGCAGCAGCGACGGCGTTTCCTTGCTGATGACGGCGTAGGGGTGGTCAATGCCGAGAGTGAAATAGGTCTCGCCGCCTGAAGCGCTGGCGCCGTCCTTGCGGCGGGTGTGGCCGGTGGCGTACTCCCAGGCGCCGAGCGTGTGTTCGGGCCGGAAATCGCGCGAGCCGATGCCGTAGCTGCCGCGGAAAATGCGCGGCGTTTCCTCGGGCGTGAGCGCGGGCAGCGCGCCGCCGAACTTCGCGGCCTCGTTGGCTTTGCCGAGGGCGACGCGGATGTCGCGCGCCAGCGGGTTGTCGCCCGCCATGCCTTCGTCGGTGCGTTCGAGGATGATGACGTTCTTTTTCCCGCGCAGCGCGTTGATGACGGCGGCCTCGGGGAACGGGCGGATGACGTTGACGTGGATTGAGCCGACCTTCGCGTTGCGCTTTTCGCGCAGGTAATCGCATGCGGCCTCGATGTTGTCCGCGGCCGAACCAAGCGAGACGAAGACCGTGTCGGCATCGTCGCACCTGTATTGTTGGATCAGGCCGTAAACCCGGCCGGTGAGCCGGCCGAATTCGGCGTAGGCGTCCTCGAGGAACTTCAGGATGGGTTCGTTGAAATTGTTGCGGCGGGCGACGACGCCGTTCATGTGATGCTCCTGGTTTTGCACCGGGCCAAGCAGGACGGGGTTTTTCAGGTCCATCATTTCCGGCACGCGGCGGCGTTTCGGGCCGAAGAGTTCGCGTTGCGCAGGTGTGGGACATTCAATGGTGTCGTCGGCCGCGCCGAGGAATTCGCGGAGCAGATCGGCTTCCGGCGCGAGGTAGGTGCGTTCGGAATGGGTGGTGAGCATGCCGTCCTGGATGTTCATGCCCGGGTTGAGCGCCAACTCGTTGACCTTGCGGAGAATGATGGCCTGGTCGGCGGCCTGCTGGGCGTCCTTGCCGACGAGCATCGTCCAACCCGTGTCGAGCGCCGCGTAGAAATCATCGTGGCCGCAATGGACGTTGAGGGCGTGCTTGGTGAGCGCGCGGGCGCCAACCTCGAGCACCATGGTGGAGAACTTGCCGGGCGCGTGGTAATACTGCTCCATGGCATAAGCGATGCCCTGGCCGGAAGTGAAATTGACCGTGCGTTTGCCGCTGACTGCGAAGGCCGTGGCGCCGCCTTGCGCCGCGTGCTCGCCTTCGGTTTCGACGGCGATTTTCTGATGGCCCCAGACGTCCAATTCGCCGGCGGCATAGGAACCCTGGTAAATTTCGCCGCCTTCGGTGGAGGGCGTAATCGGGTAGAAAACGCCGCCCTCGGTGATGCGCGTCTCGACGTGCTCGGCCACCAGGAAATTGCCGTTGCAGGTGACGCGGACGCCCGGATATTTGGGGGCAGTTGGATTGGCTTTGGCCGGGGAAACGCCGGTCTTTCTTTCAGACACAGATACTTGGCTCATAAGCACACTTTCAATCGGCAGACACACGGCCCGCCTGTGGGGATTAGCCCCAATAAAGTAATTCCTTAGTCCACCGGATACAAAGGAAAAGTTGTTTCTGCATCGCTAACTCAGGATAAGCATTGGTGTTGATGGTGTCGAAGCGGGGGGGGCGGCGCGCAAGGTGTGCGCGGCGAACCACCGACTTGGCCTGTCCCTCATCGTCTAGAAAAACGGTCGGACTGTGGGCATTCCCGCCTGAACTTGTATGCGCGACCCGGACGGCAACGGCGTTGAACTTTACTGGGACCGTCCGAAAAAGCAGTGGCCGCGCACACCCGAAGGCGGCCTCGCGATGTTCGCTCACGCGCTGGATTTGGACGCATTGCTTCCAGCAGTTAAACCTGTTCTCGACGACTTGGCGCGCGATGCAGGCTTCTGGCTTTCTGATGCGTTGCGCAAACGGGTTTTGACAACGGCTGGCGAAACTTCCTGACACGATTCATGCTTTGACACATTCTCCGTCCGCCATTTGACAGACACAATTTCTGGTTTACTCGTGTGTGAATCCCGCACGGCGGGAACGTGATTATGAAAATTGCCGGACAAAATTTTGATGTGTGGCCGGTTTTGACTGAACCGGCAGCGGTTCAGTCCGGGCCAGAAATTGTAGACGAAACGGCTCGTCAGGAGCCTCGCCCTACCGACGCTGCGTTATTGGATGCGTATTCAAACGCCGTCGTCAGCGCGGCTGAGACGGTCAGTCCGTCGGTGGTGAAGATTGACGTGCACAAGAGCAATGCCGGGCGCAATGGGCGGGAATCCGGCGGCAGCGGGTCGGGATTCATTATCACGCCCGACGGGTTCGCCCTCACCAACAGCCATGTGGTCCACGGCGCGGATCGGATTGAAGTCACGCTGGCCGATGGCCGGCATCCCGAGGCGCGAGTCGTCGGTTCAGATCCGGAAACGGACCTGGCGGTCATTCGGATTTATGCACCGAATCTCAAGCCGGTGAACCTGGGCGATTCGAACCGGTTGCGCGTGGGCCAGCTCGCCATCGCCATCGGCAATCCCTACGGGTTCCAATACACCGTGACGGCGGGCGTGGTGAGTGCGTTGGGCCGGTCGTTCCGGGCCAGTTCAGGCCGGCTCATGGACAATATCATCCAGACCGACGCGGCGTTGAATCCGGGCAATTCCGGCGGGCCGCTGGTCAATTCGCGCGGCGAAGTCATCGGCGTCAACACGGCGGTGATTCTGCCGGCGCAAGGACTTTGTTTCGCCATCGCCATCAACACGGCCAAGTACATCGCCGGCTGGCTTATCAAGGACGGCGTCATCCGGCGCAGTTACATCGGCGTGGGCGGGCAGACGGCGAAAATCCATCGGCGGCTGGTGCGATATCACAATCTGCCGTCGGAAACCGGCATGTTGGTGATCAAAGTCGAGCCGGGCAGTCCGGCAAGCCACGCCGGTTTGCGCGAAGGCGACATGATTGTGGAATACGGCGGACAGGTCATCACCGGCATTGACGACCTGCACAAATTACTGACGGGCGAGCAGGTCGGTGTGCGTTCGCCGATTGTGGTGTTGCGAGGCACAGAGAAATTGCAGTTGGAAATCGTGCCGTTGGAATCCGGCGCGCGGTTGATGCTGAATTAGACCGCGGATAAAGCTGACGCGGCGGAGCCACAACCCAATCGTCCTTGTCGTCGTCCTCGTTCCCGTAATCGAAGCGGGAAAGTCGAGGACGAGAACGAGAAGGAGGACGAGAACGAAAAACTTGCGGTTACGGATCGAGGTGATAACGGTGATTCATGTAAAGCTCGTCCGCCACCTGGAAAATCGCCTCGGCATCCTTCTCCAGCTCCAAATCGTCCGCCGTCGGATGCGGTGTCAGTTCCAGATTCACGACGTCCGGGTCGCCGGCATAAAACTCAACGGTCTTTTGCAGACCGAGCACCACCATCCGGTCCCGCGCGAACAACCCGATGTCGCGGTTGTGATTCAACAGGGCACGGAACGTGTCCGGCGGGTCGTTCAAGAGGTCGCGTCCGAAGAACAGTGATTTATACGGACGGCCCAGCAAACCGAGGACTGTCGGCGGCACGTCGAGCGAACAACCGACCGCGTGGATGCGTCGCGGTTGTTGCACCACCGCCGGGCCGAGAATCATCAGCGGAATTTCGTAGGAAAAAATCGGGATGTCCTGACTTCCATAGACCCGCGCACCGTGGTCGGCAATGACGACAAAAATCGTGTTCGTCCAGAACGATTCCTGTTTCGCCGTCTTGAAAAACTGGCCGAGGCACCAGTCGGTGTATTTGACGACGTTTTCACGCGTGCCGTTCGGGTCTTCCGGGATGCGACCTTTCGGATAGGTGTAGGGCTTGTGGTTCGAGACGGACAGGATGGTGGCGAAGAACGGCTGGTTGGCCCGGCTCACGGCGCGGAATTCCCGGATGGCGCCGGCGTAAATATCCTCGTCACTCACGCCCCAGACATTCACGAATGCCGGGTTGAGAAAATCCTTCTCGTCAATGATGCGATCATAACCGTTGGCGACCAGGAACGGTTTCATGTTGTCGAAGGTGGCGTGCCCACCGTAAATGAACATCGTCTCGTAAGCTTCGCGCTTGAGCACGCGGGCAACCGTCTCGACATTCTCGGAACGGTCACGGTGGACGATGGCGTCACCGGGCAACGGCGGGAACGACGACAACGCGCCTTCCATGCCGCGCACGGTGCGGTTGCCTGAGGCGTAGATGTTGTCGAACAACAAGCCCTCCTCCGTGGCGAGCCGGTCCATTTCCGGTGTCAACGTGTTGGTGCGTCCGAGGCTGCCCCAGAATTCCGAGCCGAGGCTTTCTTCGAGCAGAATGACGACGTTGAGGCGCGGGCGGTTCGGGTCACCGGCGATTTGCCGCGTGATGTCATCGGGCCCGCCGGTGAAGGTCGCGTTGGTGGACGAGAGCAACCGGTGCAGGCGCGCATAAGCCTCGTCGCGCGGGATCGTTTTGTAAAAGGCGTGGTAATCGAGATCGCGCGTCCAGGCGGCGGCGAAAAAGGAAACCGCGCCGTTATTGGCGATTTCATTCAGTGTGCGGTCTTCGCTGACGTGTGGCGGATTCAAATTGATCGTCCGGGTCAGGCCGAAAAACAAAATCAGCGCGCCGGCGAACCATAGAAACCGTCTGCCGACCCAGACGGGTTTGGTCCACATCGTGCGGAACAGCCGTCCGGCGAACCACATCCACGCGGCGCCAACGAGCAGGCAGCCGGCGACGACCGCGGGCACCGGGTAGGCGTCCCAGATGTTGATGAAGACCTCGCGCGGATAGATGAGATAATCCACGGCGACGGGGTTGAAGCGCGACTTGAATTCCTGGAAGAAATAAAATTCCGCTGCCAGCAGAAACACTTGGACCGCCCACAGCAGTGTCATAAAGAAGCGGAACCAAAGACGGTGGATGAGCGAGGCGAACAGGCGGTTGCCGATGATGAAGCACCAAAACAACGGAGGCAGCATGAACCAGAGGGCGGCGATGACGTCGCGGTAAAAACCGGCGGCGAAGGCGAGCAACACGTTCCAGGGCGGCGTGGATGGCGAGCCGAAGTTCACCAGCAGCACGAGGCGGAGGATGGTAAAGACGGCCAACAGCGAGAAAAAGCAGAACGCCAGAAAGTGGTAGCGCGAGCGCGGTTTTCGTTGGAAACGCGATACGGGACGTTTGTTCATCAATTTGGAATTCTGACAGGCGGAGCTTAGGGGTGTTCAGCTTTTTGGCCAAGCCGGTTCTCAGGCGCTGTATCAGCTTCGATGGGGCGAGGCTACTGACGAGCCGGCTCGCGGGGATCAGCCTTCGCCGGGCTACGGCGCGACAGGCACTCGCCCCACCAAAAGTCAAATTGATACCATACGGTTTTCAGTTGTATTTGACAGGGCGGGGATTGTTCGTGAAATATGATACGCTTTTGGTTGCCAGCGTAGCTCAGTTGGTTAGAGCGTGGGACTCATAAGCCCGAGGTCACTGGTTCGACTCCAGTCGCTGGCACCAGCTTTTATCGTCGTTTTACCACCGCCGGGAAAGAGAGCAGCCCCGAAAGCTTTCGGGGTTGGTCGGGCGTTCAATTCCCTCCTCTGGCACCAGCCTTCGCTTGAAGTGCAGAGCCGGGCGAAGACTGCCGCGACGAAGCACGAAGTGCGTAGGCGGCCCAATCAACCGAAAGGAGAAATGCGCTCCAAGCTACGGCTCGGCAAGCCAGGCAGATCTTCCCGCACAGCGAAGCGAAAAGCGAAGGCTGCTGAGCCGTTGCGTGCAACGGCGAAGGCGGGCTAAGCCTGTCGTTGCGTGATGCGCTTCGAGCTTCGACCCGGCAGGCACTTATTCGCCGCTTGACCTTTCGCAACTTAACCGGTTAACTGTGTGGCGTTAGGCAAATTCATGTTTGCGCAACTAAAAAGCCTGTTTTCCAACGATATCGGGATTGACCTGGGCACAGCCAACTCTCTCGTCTATGTGCGGGACCGCGGCATCGTGCTCCGGGAACCCTCCGTCGTGGCAATTCAGGCCGGCACAACCAACGTGCTGGCAGTCGGTGAAGAAGCCAAACGCATGCTCGGCCGCACGCCCGGCAACATCGTGGCCATCCGCCCGATGAAGGACGGCGTGATTGCCGACTTCGAAATCACCGAGGCCATGCTCCGCCACTTCATCCAAAAAGTTCAACATCGCAAGTTGATTGCGCCACGCGTCGTGGTCGCAGTGCCTTCGGGCATCACCGAAGTGGAAAAGCGCGCGGTCAAAGATTCCGCAATACACGCCGGAGCACGGGACGTAATTCTGATTGACCAACCGATGGCCTCGGCCATCGGCGTCGGTCTGCCGGTGCATGAACCGGCGGGCAACATGATCGTGGATATCGGCGGGGGGACGTGCGAAATCGCCATCATCTCCCTCGCCGGCATCGTCTTCAGCCGCAGCCTGAGGGTGGGCGGAGACGAATTTGACGAAACGATCACCGCACACATGAAACGCGCCTACAACTTGATGATAGGTGAACGCACTGCGGAAGAAATTAAGATACGCATCGGCTCCGCGTTCCCCTTGGAGCAGGAATTAACCATGGATGTCAAAGGCCGGGACCTGGGTTCCGGCCTGCCAAAAACGTTGACCATCCGCTCCGAGGAAATTCGCGAAGCCTTGCAGGAACCGCTTTCGAGCATTTTGGAGTCCGTCCGCATCACATTGGAACGCTGTCCGCCCGAACTGGCCGCCGATCTCGTGGATCGCGGCCTGGTCATGGCCGGCGGCGGCTCGCTGTTGCGCGGCATAGACCGGCTGGTGGCCGAGGAAACCGGCCTGCCGGTCCACGTGGCGGACGACCCCATGAGCGCCGTGGCCGAGGGCACCGGCCGCGTCCTGCAGGAAATTGAGTTTGTCCGGCGTATCGCAACCAATGCGAAATACTGATTCCCCGCCTCGTTCACCTGCGCCCGAGAATTCGGGGCAGGCATGTTCAAACAAAAACATTACATGGCCCTCGGTGCGGTGACGCTAGCGACACTGTTGCTCCTCAGCCTGCCGCCGCACGCCGCTTCCCGTTTAAAACTCGCCGTCGGAAGCTGGTTTTTACCGTTGTTCGGGCTGGCCGGCACCGTCCAGCAACTGCCGATCACCGCTGCCGATGCGGTCCTGCCGCGCCGCGAATTGCTCCGCCAGTTTGAAATCCTCCGCCGCGATAACGAACAGCTTCGCGTTCAAGCCTCGCAGGCCGCCGCCACGGCGCGGGAGAATGACCAGCTCCGCGCGCTTCTCGGCTGGCAGCGGCAGACCCCGTGGAACCTCAAGCTCGCCAACGTTGTCATGCGCGACCCTGCCAATTGGTGGCACACCGTGCAAATCGACCTCGGCAGCCGCGACGGCGTCCGCGAAAATCTACCCGTGCTGACCATCGACGGCCTGGTGGGCCGTGTCTCGTCCGTCAGCTACACGCACGCGCAGGTGGTTTTGGTCAGCGACCCGAACTGCAAGGTGTCCGCCGTGGTCGAAAGTCCGGCACACGACATGGGCGTCATCAGCCCGGGCGGCCCGCTCGATAATTCATTCGTCGAACTCAGTTATCTTTCCGGCAACGCCAGTTTGAAGGCCGGCCAGAACGTCATCACCAGCGGCCTCGGCGGCGTTTTCCCGAAGGGTATTCCCATCGGCCAGATCGTGGACGCGCGTCCGGTCGAATTCGGCCTTTACACCGAGGCTCGGGTGAAACTGCTGGTCAATCTCGGCTCCCTGGAGCAAGTCTGGGTTTTGTTTCCATGAAAATGAAGAAACATCCAATATCTAACATCGAACGCCGAACATCGAATGAAAAGCGAGAGAACGCCCGGATGATTCAGCGTTCGATGTTCGAGGTTCAATGTTCGATGTTCCCCGTTCCATGAATTTGTTACAGACCATCCTGATTCTGGCCGTCGCGTTTCTCGCGGTGTTCGGCGAGGCGACCCTGGCCGGCCTCCGTCAGTGGCTCAGCGCGCAGGTGGACCTGCTGCCGGCGCTGATGGTATATGCCGCGCTGAACGCGGACGTTGTGACCGTGTCGCTGCTGGCCGTATTCGGCGGCTTGTGGTTCGATGCGTTGTCCGCCAATCCGCCGGGCGTGAGCGTCCTGCCGTTGTTCGCCGTTGGTTTTGTGATCTGGCTGCAACGCGAATTGATTCTGCGCGAATTGCCGTTCGCACAACTGGTCCTTGGCGCCATCGCCAGCGCCATCACACCCGTGCTGACCGTTTTGGTGCTGTTGACCATCGGGCAGCAACCGCTGCTCGGCTGGGGTTCAATCTGGCAATGGCTGGTGATGACCGCCGGCGGTGCGGTGGCGACGCCGGTCATCTTTGTGCTGTTCGATTGGTGCCACGACGCGCTCGGTTATCAGCCGCGCACCGAAACCAGTTTCCGTCCCGACCGCGAAATCCGGCGGGACAAAAAAATATGAGTCCACAGTCTCCAGTCCACAGTCTGCCTTCGGAACGCCGCTACGCCGGCGACGATCTGGCTGTGGAGCGTGGACGGCGGACTATGGACTGTGAGCCATGCTAGTCTTTGACGAACTAAAAAAGAACGATCCGCAGCTCCGCCTCGTGGCGATGGTGCTTGCCGGTGGCTTGTTCATTTTGCTCGCCGGCTTGTGGTGGGTGCAAATTGTCTCGGCGCGCGAATACCAAAGCCATCTGGAGACGCAATCGTATCGCACCGTGCGCCTCCCGGCAGCCCGCGGAAAAATTCTTGACCGCCACGGCCGCGTGCTGGCCGAGAACCGTCCGCGCTACGACCTGAGCCTTTACCTCGACGATCTGCGGAAAAAATTCACCGCCGAATACGCCGCCGAATACGCCAGCGCCACCAACGCCCGCGCCCAATTTATCACTGCCCAGGAGAAAAAGCTCAGACGCCCGCTGACCAAGGCCGAACGAAAATCATACACGCTTAACCCCGCGCAACTGGAACAACTGCGCGAGCGGGCGCGGTGCAACGTGGCCGGCGTCGTCGTGGCGCAACTCGGCCGGCAGTTGGACCAGCCGCTGACGCTCGATGCCGCGAAATTTGAACGCGATTACGAAACGCGGCTCGCTCTGCCGTATCCCGTCCTTAAAAATCTCAACGACGTGCAAATCGCGCGGTTCGAGGAAAATTACTCGGGCGGCCTCGGCGCGGACCTGGAGTTGCAATCCGTCCGCACCTATCCGCTCGGGACGACGGCGGCGCATCTGCTCGGCTACGTGCAGCGGGACGACAGTTCGGCGGAAGGCGAGGATGCGTATTTCTCGTACCGGCTGCCGGATTACCGCGGCGTCGTCGGTGTTGAATCCGGTTTCGATGCGCTTTTGCGCGGACGCGCCGGGGCCGAGGCCGTGCTCGTGAACAATCTTGGCTACCGCCAGACCGTAAACGCGTGGAGCCTGCCCGAGCCGGGACACAATCTGGTGCTGACGATTGACCTCGATATTCAGCAGGCGGCGGAACGTTCACTCGCGCAGCATCAGGGTGCCGACGCCCGCGCCGCCATTGTCGTGATGGACGTGCGCACGGGCGACGTGCTGGCCATGGTTTCGTCGCCGGCGATTGATCCGAATTATTACGTCGGCGGTCTTTCGCCGGAAGAATTTCAAAAAGAAACCGCGCGGTTGGACGATCCCGCATTGCGCCCGCAAATCAACCGCGCGACGCAGGAAAATTACGCACCCGGCTCCATCTTCAAGCCTGTCGTCGGCCTCGCCGCGCTGGAAGCCGGCCTGGACCCTGATGCCCTGGTTAACAATCCGGGTTATGTCTATGTCGGGCGGCGGCACATAACGGATCTGGCACCGCCGGGGCAATACAATTTCCGGCGCGCCATCATTGAGTCCTGCAATACCTATTTCATCACCGTCGGCCTGCGCGCGGAAATTGAGAATGTAGTTCGCATGGCCGGGAAATTCCATTTTGGCGAGCACACCGGCTTGCCGACGCGGCAGGAGACGAAGGGTATTTTCCCGACGTTGAAGCAGGTGAAAAGCCCGGACTGGCATGATGGCGACTCGGCAAACATTTGTATCGGGCAGGGTGAAATGGCCGTGACGCCGATGCAAATGGCCGTCGCCTATGCGGCCGTCGCCAACGGCGGCACGGTCCTCTGGCCGCGGCTGGTCGAGCGCATCGAGCCGCAGGATCCGGCTTCCGGCGAAGCCATGACCAATTTCCCGACTGGCCTCGTGCGAGATCATCTCGACGTCAGCGCCCGTAATTTGAAAATTTTGCGCGACGCGATGCTGGCCGAAACCGTAGAAGGAACCGGGCAGCCCGCACAGGTGCCCGGTCTGCAGATTTGCGGGAAGACCGGCACGGCGCAAGTGATGAACTCGCGGAACCAGGAGATTGACCGCACCACCTGGTTTGCCTCGTTTGCGCCTTATGAACACCCGCGCTACGCGGTGGTGGTCATGGTCGAAAGCGGCACTTTTGGCGGCCCAACCTGCGCTCCGATTGCGCACGACATTTACGAGGCAATATTGAAAAGCGAAAAAACAAACGCACCCGCTTACACCGCGCTGCAGCGCGGCGAACGGGCAGATTAAAATGGCCAACGAACTGCTCAACGAACGCCCCGGCAAGCTCGACCGGCTGCAACTGGCCACTCTGGCCGGGCTGATGTTCATCGGCACGCTGTTCGTGTACAGCGCCACAATGGCCAACCCGGCGCTGGCGTCACAGCCGTGGTATGACCAAAGCTGGGTGCGGCAGCTTCTCTGGTGCGCGCTGGGCATCAGCGCGGGCGCGGTCCTGTGCCTGCTGGATTACCACACGCTGGCGCGCTGGTCGTTCGTGGCGTACTGGGCCGCGATTTTCTTTCTGGTCCTCGTGCTGATGCCGCACGTCGGCTCGATGCGTTACGGCGCGCGGCGCTGGATTGATTTCGGGCCGTTCCAATTTCAACCCTCGGAATTCGCCAAACTCGCCTTCATCCTGGCCGCGGCGCATTTCCTGAGCCGCCCGCCGGACGAGTTGCGACAGCCGGCCAATTTCTGGAAGGGCATCGGCCTGCTGCTGCTGCCATTCGTGCTGATTTTGAAGGAACCGGACCTGGGTTCGGCGCTCGTATTATTGCCAACCGGTTTGGTGATGATGTTCGTCGCCGGCACGCCGAAAAGGTATCTGCTGAAACTGGCCGGCGCGGTGGGTCTGCTGGCCGCGCTGTTTCTGGTGGATGCGGTGTTCCTGCCGCCGGGCTGGTGGCAGATTTCGATGCAACCGTATCAGCGCGACCGGTTGCTGGTCTATTTTGGAAGGGATTACACGGCTTTCGCTCCGCCGCACGCCACACCGGCGGAGTTGCATCGCCTCCATCAACAACAACTGGACGATGAATATAACGTCCGGCAGGCGTTGATTTCCGTCGGCTCCGGTGGGCTGATGGGCAAAGGCTGGCGGCAGGGGACGCAAAACGCCCTCGGTTATCTGCCGCGCGCGGTGGCGCACAACGACTTCATTTTCTCCGTGATTGCCGAGGAGGAAGGATTTGTCGGCAGCGTGATTGTCCTCGCGCTGTATGCGGGGGTTCTCTTCACCGGACTGAGAATCGCCGGCCAGGCGCGCGATCGCCTGGGCAAGCTCGTGGCGATGGGCGTGGTGACGCTCATCTTCAGCCACGTATTTATCAACATCGGCATGAACATTCGCATCATGCCCGTGACGGGTGTGCCACTGCCGCTGCTTTCGTACGGCGGATCTTCAGTGCTCTGCTCGTTGATCGCCGCGGGTCTGATGCAAAACGTTTACATCCATCGAAGAGGATACTGAATATGAGCAATAAAAACTTTTCACGGCGGCGCCGCGGAATGCATTTCCGCCCCAAGGGCGGCTTTGGCCAGACCCCGCAGAAATCCGACCGTGAAGCCAGCCAGGCGCGCGCCGACGTGGTGAGCGAACAGGGCGGAGCGGACCGGCTCTTTGAAAAACGGCACGCCCACGAAATCGAACGCGCAGAGAATGTCGCGGCCGGCCTGCCGCCGCAGGGAACGCCGGAAAAGGAAACGCCGGAGCCCGGCGCGGCCAAAAAGGAATTCCGCGAGCCGCATCTCGACACGCCCGCCCAAGTGGAGGAGGAAAAACCATTTGAGCCGGTCGCAATTCAAGAGCCGACGAAAGGCATTTTGGACACCATCAAAGTCGCGGCCACCAACCTCGTCAAAAGAGTCCAGCGCCTCATCCGCCCGGAGAAAAAAATCCACAAGGAGATCGTCATCAATGCCGAGACGCTCGAAACGCGCGTGGCGGTGATCGAAGACGGCAAGCTGGAGGAATTCAACATCGAACGCACCACCGAGGAGCGCCTCGTCGGCAGCATTTTCAACGGCAAGGTACGGAATCTTCAGGACGATTTGAAAGCCGCGTTCGTGGACATTGGCTTCGAAAAAAATGCGTTCCTGCATTACTGGGACATCGTGCCGAATCAGTTCGACAGCAGTGTGGAAATTGTCGAACGTCCCACAGGACGGGACCGCCGGCCGGCCCGGCCGAAAATTACGCAGAAGGACATTCCGCGTTTGTATCCGCCCGGCAGCGAAATCATCGTGCAGGTCACCAAAGGCCCGATTGGCACCAAAGGCCCGCGCATCACCACCAACCTCGTGCTGCCCGGACGTTATCTCGTCCTGCTGCCGAATTCGGACCAGTCCGGCATCTCGCGCAAAATTGAAAACCAGGAGGAACGCAAACGGCTCAAAAAAATCCTGCGTGAACTGCCGATTCCCGACGGCATGGGCGTCATCATGCGCACCGCGGGCGAAGGCCAGCAGAAGCGTTACTTCGTGCGCGACCTCGCGTTGCTGCTCGAAGAGTGGAATGGCATCCAGGACCGCATCAAAAGCCAGCCGATGGCCACGTGCGTCTTCCAGGAACCGGACTTGATCGAACGCACCGTCCGAGACTTCTTGACCGAAGACGTTGAACGCATTGTCGTGGACAACCAGAAGGCCCACGACCGGATGCGCGACATGATGTTGAAAATCAAGGCCAAGTATGCGGCCAGGAAGATCAAGTTTTACACCGACGCGCAGCCCATTTTTGACCGGTTCAACATCACCAAGCAACTGGAGAGCACCTTCTCGCGCCAGGTGCATCTCAAGAGCGGCGGGTACATCGTCATTGACGAAACCGAGGCGCTGGTGGCGATTGACGTGAACACGGGCCGGCACAAAGGCAATCGCGACCAGGAATCCACCATTTTGAAGGTGAACCAGGAGGCAGCCGAGGAAATCTGCCGTCAATTGCGCCTCCGCAACATGGGTGGCCTCATCGTGCTCGACTTCATTGACATGAAATCCCGGCGCGACCAGCAGTCCGTGTATCAACGGATGAAGGAGGGATTGCGCCGGGACAAGGCCAAGACGCACATCCTGCCGATTTCACAGCTCGGCCTCATGGAAATGACGCGGCAGCGCCACACCGAAAGTGTGCGCTCGGCGGTGTATGACGACTGCCCGTATTGCAAAGGCCGCGGCAAGGTCAAGAGCGTCGTGACGATGAGCGTGGAAATCCAGCGCAAGCTCCAGGAAATCCTGAAAAAGCGCGAACGCGACGAATCGGATTTTCAACTTCGCATCGTGGTGCATCCGACCGTGCTGGACCGGCTCCGCACCGAGGACGAAAAACATCTCATCGAGATGGAAAAGCGTTACTTCGGCAAACTGTCATTCCGCGCCGACGCCGGCATGCACGCCGAACAGTTCAAAATTGTGAACGTGGAAAACGGCGAGGAACTGGCGAGCGTCGGCTCCTGAAAATCGGTAGGGCGAGACTACTGGCGAGCCGGCAAAAAGCGGCTCGCGGGGACGCTCGCCCCACCAAATAAAAATCAAAAACGCCTCGCGAGCAATCACGGGGCGTTTTCTTTACAATTCACCCCTCATGCGTTCGCCAGCAGTCCACCAAACCGGGGCAAGGCCAACACGCGATTGTTCGAGACTCCTGCTTTACGGCCTACAATCCTTCTGTTGTAAAAGACAATCCGTACTGGTCGGTAACTCCATAAAGTTCAGTGAACACCGACAAGCACAAACGGGCAATCGCTTTTGGATCACTGGGCAATTGAAACTCGAAGCCTTGTATCGCATTATCATAGAGTGGATTAGCTGACCGGACCACTCGGGAAGGTATCATACCACGCCTACTGAAAAATTCTTTTATCCTCGATCCCTCGACATTATTCAACAAGCGGTCAGGCGAGATACTAAGCACCGTCCGATCAGCCTGCCGCTTCACGAGCAATGCGTGCGGGCCGTCTGCAGTGGCGACAATGACTGTGGCAGATTCTTTTTGTGAGCGGAGCAACCGATCGATGTAGGACTCCATGTGCAAGAACCCGCCGCTCTGAAAGTTGGTCGTGGAAGACTCCATTTCCCTTCGTTTCTCCGCCTTGTCAATTTGGCGCAAGTTCATAAGACAAGCATCTCTTGAGCTGGTGTTGCGGGCACGGATGAAATTTGGGAGGGCCACTGCAAGAAGAACGCAGGCAATGGAGATTGTCACGATCAAGATTTTGGCTTTTCGAGACATAACCTGACCCAAGAAAGCATAAGGTGCGCCAATTGCGAATCCAGCAAGAAACGTTTTCTTCCTCGTCATTGACCGTGCGCGTGGTAGAATGCTCCCATGCGGACAGTGATTTATCCGGGTAGTTTTGACCCGCTCACGAACGGGCATCTGGACGTGATCCAACGCGCGGCCCGGTTGTTCGACCGCGTCATCGTGGCAGTCGCTGAAAACGACGGCAAACATCCGCTGTTCACCCTCGCCGAACGCGCGGCGCTGGTGAAGCAGGCGGTACGGCATCTGCCACACGTGGAAACGGACATTTTCGGCGGCCTGCTGGTCGAGTACGCCGCCCGCCGCAAGGCCGAGGCCATCATCCGCGGCCTGCGCGCAGTGTCGGATTTCGAGTTCGAATTCCAACTGGCGCTGATGAACCGCAAGCTGAACGAAAATGTGGAAACGATTTTCATGATGCCCAAGGACACCTACACGTTTTTGAGCTCGCGGATGGTGAAGGAAATCGCGCGGCTCGGCGGCGACGTGAGCGCGTTTGTGCCGCCGCACGTGCGGCTGGCCTTGCAGAAAAAACTGAAACCGCGGAAATAATTTTGAGCTTTTGATTTTTCGTTCCGGTCAAAGGCATGGGTTGTTTACCGGCCCGAGACCGGAAACCAAAGACTGGAAGTTTATGTTGACGGTCAATCTTCACCACCTGGAGGCGCACGACATTCATTTGCAGGGCGAACTGCCCGTGAAGGAACTGGATTTGGACGTGCACGATCCGATGATTCACCCCGGACAGCCGTTGCGTTACGACCTGACGGTCGAGAAGCTGCCCGACGGCATCCTGGTGACCGGCTCGTTGCGTTTGACTCTGGAATGCGAGTGCGTTCGCTGCCTAGAACCCTTCCGGCATGAGCTGAAGCTGGCGGATTGGACGTGCCATTTGCCGTTCGCGGGCGAGGAGCGGGTGGCTGTGGACAACGATTGCGTGGACTTGACGCCGTATCTGCGAGAGGATATTCTCCTTGAGTTTCCGAGGCATCCGTTGTGCAAGCCGGACTGTCGCGGATTGGAGAAAACCTCCACGGGCAAAGCCAAACCCGGTCGCATTCCCCGGGGCGAAACCGCTTCGTCGCCGTGGACGGAGTTGAACAAATTGAAACTGTGATTTATTGAAAATTTATGGGCGTTCCCAAACGAAAACCCTCCCGAAGCCGGCAGCGCATGCGCCGTGCTTACAACAGCGTAATGACCCTGCCGCAACTGAGCACGTGTCCCCAATGCGCCGCGCCGTATATCCCGCACCGGGTTTGCCCCGCCTGCGGTTATTACAAAGGCCGGCAGGTGTTGACCGTCACGGCGGGCGCCTGATTCCGGCGGAACGGGGAAAATTTCCCGCGTTCATTCATCTATGCGAATTGCTGTGGATGTCATGGGCGGCGACTACGGGTGCGGGGTGGTCATCGAAGGCGCCAAGCTGGCGCTGCAGGCCAACAAGAAAATCAGCGCCCTCTATCTGGTCGGCGATCAAGCCGCCATCCACGCCGCCCTGCCGCATCGCGGTTTTCGCGACCATCGCGTGCGCGTCGTTCACGCCAGCGAAGTGGTGACGATGGACGACAAACCGGCCAATGCGGTGCGCAAGAAAAGGGATTCTTCCATCGCCCGCGCCGCCGAACTGGTGCAGGAGGGCAAGGCTGACGCGGTCGTTTCCGTCGGCAACACCGGCGGCCTTTTCGCGGCGGCAACGCTCAAGATCGGCCGCCTTCCCGGTGTGGACCGCGGCTGCATCGCGACCGTTATTCCGCGGCAGGACAGCGAGTTCGTGTTGCTCGACGCCGGCGCGAATGTCGAGTGCAAGCCGCTCCATCTGGCACAATACGCGGTGATGGGCAGCATTTATTCGCGCGAAGTGCTCGGACGCAAAAGACCTCGTGTCGGCCTTCTCAGCATCGGCACGGAGGATTCCAAGGGCAATGAACTGACGCTCGAAGCCTTCAAGCTTTGCCGGCGGCTCAAT
>Ga0181523_10000444_pt1 | contig 46678 bp, 41 predicted proteins | sample PEATcosm2014_Bin_43_FD_119752 | JGI IMG/M metagenome (GOLD analysis project Ga0181523, IMG submission 119752) | Peatland microbial communities from MTU Mesocosm Facility, Houghton, MI, USA - PEATcosm2014_Bin05_30_metaG | ecosystem: Environmental > Terrestrial > Soil > Wetlands > Peat | place... | reverse complement strand
GGGCCATGGAAGAGGCTAACTGACGATGGCGAGCGCGACTACGACCAAGAAAATGCCCCACCAAGTAATCGGAAAGCTTCCGCCAAAAGCCGCCATTGCCGGGCGTTTTGGCGTTTATGGCGGACGCTACGTTCCGGAGACGCTGATGGCTGCGCTAGATGAATTGGAGCGTGAGTACGAAAAAGCCAAGCGTGACCGGAAGTTCCAGCAGCGCCTTGACCTGTTGCTGAAGACTTACGCGGGACGTCCTACGCCGTTGTTCTTCGCCCGCCGTCTGACCGCAAAACTTGGCGGCGCGAAAATTTATCTCAAGCGCGAAGACTTGCTCCACACGGGCGCGCACAAAATCAACAACTGCCTCGGGCAGGGGTTGCTCGTCGAACGCATGGGCAAGCACCGCGTGATCGCGGAAACCGGCGCTGGGCAGCACGGCGTTGCGACGGCTACGGTCTGCGCGCTGCTTGGCTTCGAGTGTGTGGTTTATATGGGCACCGAGGACATGCGCCGCCAGGAACTCAACGTCTTCCGCATGCGTTTGCTGGGCGCGGAGGTTCGGGGCGTCGATTCCGGTTCGCGCACACTCAAAGACGCCATCAACGAAGCTATGCGCGACTGGGTCACCAACGTGCGCACCACTCATTACCTGCTCGGCAGCGTGCTGGGAGCGCATCCTTATCCGACGATGGTGCGCGATTTCCATCGGGTGATTGGACGCGAAGCTCGCGCCCAGATTCGCAAAGCCGAAGGCAAGCTTCCGAACGCGATCATCGCCTGCGTTGGCGGAGGGTCGAACTCCATCGGCATTTTCTACGACTTCCTCAAGGACAAGAAAGTTGAGCTGATCGGAGTCGAGGCTGGGGGCCGCGGCTCGGCTTTGGGCCAACATGCTGCGCGCTTCCGCGGCGGCTCTCCGGGCGTTTTGCAGGGAACTTATTCTTACGTACTGCAGGATTCGTCGGGGCAGATTGCGCTTACGCATTCGGTGTCGGCGGGGCTGGACTATCCGTCGATTGGGCCGGAGCACGCCATGCTGCGAGACACAGGGCGGGCCTCATACGTTCCGGCGTCCGACGCCGAAGCGCTTGAGGCTACCGTGGTGCTGGCTCGAACTGAAGGCATTATTCCGGCTTTGGAGTCCGCGCACGCCGTTGCTGAGGTGATTAAGCGGGCGCCGAAAATGAAGAAGTCGGAGGTTGTGATCGTGAATATTTCGGGACGCGGGGACAAGGACGTTGGGATTTTGCGGGAGAACCTGAAGCTCGACTAGACCAGCACGGCCACATTAAAGAATACGAATCCAAGCTTGCGTATTGCAGCATTCGTAACACAATCTTCGGAACACGATAAAGGCCGGGTTGGCCGTTGGGTACCAGACTAACGAGGAATAATTATGAAGCAGCTTGTTTTTGCAGCTCTTTTAGTTGCTATCGTCGTGCATACCGTATTCGCTATCGACTTGCCCCCGTCTCCGCCGAATTTTGCGTGGCAAGAAATTCCTGAGCTGAAGGCAGCCTTCCTGCGCCCAAACGGCTGGTTTTTCAAACGCGAGGAAGCGAAAGGAACGCTGGCCTACTTCATCACGAAGGAAGACATCGGGAAGGGTGGTGAGTTTCAGACGGGTTTAACCATAAATGTCTTTCACCTCAAGAAGGATTCGGCTGTCGAACGAGGAAGAGACATGATCGCCCAGATAGCGGCCAAACAGCACGGAGAAAAATTCGCGGGAGACTACGGACCATTCAAAAAGTTCGGCTGTCTTTACAAGGATACCGATAGCGTTGTGTATAACCTCACTGTGGCTAACCCGAAAACCAACACGCTGTACCTGTTCATCTTCGAGAGTCCAGTGTCTGAGTGGGACGACGCTTGGAAATTAGGCAAGCAGATCATGGATAACTTGGCAATTGACGATGAGATTTGAACCGCGCCGAGTGCCCTTGGCGGAAACTACGGTTGGAGCCCCGCTCAAGGCATCTCGTGAGTGGCAAGTGGCCGGCCTCGCGCATCCAACGTCAGTCATGAGGGTGTCCGCGGTCCAAACTCCGCTTGGGCGGGAATTTTCGCGAGTCCAAAGAATTCAAAGTCCCCACCCTAACGTCGCAAAGAACGCGACGTTAGGATGGGCCACCCTCGTGGATTCTTAAACTAACACGACGTTGTGAGATAGTTGTATTTGAGCCTTCATGCCCTTTCATTTCGAGAATAAACCGTCGCTCGTCGCCTACGTCACTTGCGGCGATCCCGACCTTGGCACCACGCTTGAGGTCATCCTCAAAGCCATCGACGCGGGTGCGAGCGTGATTGAACTTGGCGTTCCGTTCAGCGATCCGCTGGCCGATGGGCCGGTCATCCAGCGCGCCAGCGAGCGGGCGCTTAAACACGGCACGTCGCTGCAGAACGTGCTTACGCTGGCGGCCGAAATTCGCGAACATTCTCAATCCGTGGGCCTCGTGATTTTTTCCTACCTCAATCCCATTTTGCGCATGGGGCTCGCAAAATTCTGCCAGGTGGCGCGGCTGGCGGGGATTGACGGGACTCTGATCACGGATATGCCCGTCGAAGAATCGTTCGAGTATCGACGTGAGGCTCGGAAGAACGATCTTGCAACTATTTTTCTGGTTGCTCCCACTTCGACCGACCAACGCTTGAAGTCGATCGCCGAGGTTTCAAGCGGATTTATTTATGCGATTTCGCGCACTGGCGTCACCGGCGCTCGCCAGCAGATGACGGGCGATGCGAAAACGCTGGTCAAGCGCATACGCCGTTTCAGCAAGCTTCCGATTGCGGTTGGCTTCGGAATCTCGACTCCAGCGCAGTTCGCGGCCGTCGGCAAATTCGCGGAAGGCGCGGTGGTGGGCAGCGCAATCGTGCAGTTGATTGAACAAAACCCGGGACGAGAAGCCGCGGCTGTGGCAGAATTTGTAAAGCAGCTTTCAGCCGTCAGCCATCAGCTCTCAGCCGGGCTTGCCCGATGATCGGACCCGGCAAAGTCGAATTCGCGGGCCTGGCGCATTCAACGTCTCGCATAATGGTTGAACTGATAGCTGATAGCTGATGGCTGAAAGCTCTATGGACATTTCCGATTGGCGCAAACAAATCGACGAACTGGACCGCAAACTGGCGGCGCTGCTTAACGCGCGCGCTGCGGCGGTAGTCGAGATTGGACGATTGAAGCGCAACACCGGAATGCCGATCTACGAACCCGATCGCGAGCGCGAGGTGATTGCCAATGTGCACAGCAGCAGCACCGGGCCGTTGGCGGAACGCGATCTGGCACAGATTTACGAACGAATCATCGACGTGATGCGCAGCATTCAGAAGCACGAAATCGCTCCCGATGACGTACCGGCCGCGCACGAGACGGCGGTGGATTCGCAATTCGAGGACTAGATCTCTGACCGCGGGAATTTGCACTTGAAGCGTTTTGGTCTCCCAGGTCTCAAAATCGAGAGCTGGGGCACCCGCGCTTCGCAAAAACAAGCGGTCAGAGCCCTAGATCGAAGACTGGAATTTTCAGCCCTCCGGCGACGCGATTTTGAGCGCGCCGGCGGCGGACAAAACGAGCGCACACATGATTGTGGCCATGCAGGATTCCGCCAGTGAAGATCAGATCCAGCAGGTGATCGATCAACTGGTTCACTTCGGCTTTGAAGTCCACCGCTCTACGGGGGCGCGGCAGACGGTTCTCGGCGGCGTCGGAGTTACTGCCGATTTCGATTCCCGTGAAATCGAGATGATGCCCGGAGTGCAAGAGGTTCTCCGCATTACTTCTCCGTACAAGCTGGCCGGACGCAACTTCCGTCCCGAGGGGACCGTGGTCAAGTTCGCCAACGGGATTGAAATCGGCGGCAAGAAGATTGTCGTCATGGCGGGGCCGTGCTCGGTCGAATCTCGCGAGCAACTTTTTACCGTCGCCGAACTGGTCGCCAAGGCTGGGGCGCGCGTGCTTCGCGGCGGAGCATACAAGCCGCGATCCTCTCCGTATTCGTTTCAGGGACTGGGCGTGGACGCTTTGAAGTTGCTGCGCGAGGCGGGCGACCAGTTCAAGCTGCTGGTGATCAGCGAAGTTATGGAGATTTCTCAGATCGAGCCGATGCTGCCTTATGTCGATATTTTTCAGGTCGGCGCCCGCAACATGCAGAACTTCAATCTGCTGCGCGAACTGGGCAAGGTTCGCAAGCCGGTGCTGCTCAAGCGCGGGATCGCGGCTACGCTGGAAGAACTGCTGTGTTCCGCGGAATACCTGCTTGCCGGCGGCAACTACGAAATCATTCTCTGCGAGCGCGGCATTCGGACTTTCGAAACTTACACTCGCAACACGATGGATATTTCCGCGATCCCGATCATTCACAAACTTTCGCATTTGCCCATGACTGCCGATCCCTCGCACGGCACCGGGCGGCGCGACAAAGTGGCTCCCATGGCGCGCGCGTCGGTTGCGGCGGGCGCCGATGCCATGCTCATAGAGGTTCATCACCAGCCGGACAAGGCGCTTTCCGACGGGGCGCAGTCGCTTTATCCGGAGCAGTTTGCCGAGTTGATGGATCAGTTGCGCATGATCGCGCCGGCGGTGGGGCGGGAGATCGCTTAGAGTTCTTGCCGCGTCAGTAATTGTCATCACGCGGCGCGAGGGATCTGGAGTTCGCCGCAAAAAGCAGATCCTTCGCTTCGCTCAGGATGACAAAATCATTCTCTTAGAAATCCCATGGCTTTCAAGCAAGTCACCATCATCGGGACCGGACTGATCGGAGGCTCGCTGGGCCTTGCGCTGAAGAAGCGCCGGCTCGCCGGGCGAATCGTGGGATGCGATCGCGCTCCAGTTTTGGAGAAGGCGGAACAGTGCGGCGCCATCGATACGGGGACGGCTAATCCCGCGGATTCCGTGCGTGGCAGCGATCTGGTGGTGCTGGCTACACCGGTGATCCCGATCCTCGATCTGATCGGGCGACTTGGTTCGGCGCTACCGGCCAAGACACTTGTCACCGACGTTGGCAGCACGAAAGCGGAAATTGTCCTGCGCGCGGCAAAATCGTTTGGTCGGCACGCGGGGCATAGATTTCTCGCCGGGCATCCCATGGCGGGCAAAGAAAGCGCGGGGGTGGAGTTTGCCGACGCCGATCTTTTCGAAGGCGCGGCCTGGCTTTTCACGCCGCTGCCCGGGCAGAACGTTCATGCCGGATTGTGCGGAGAGTTTATCCACTGCGCGGAAAAGATGGGGGCCAAAATCGCGGTGCTCGATCCGGCCGATCATGACCGTTTTTGCGCCTGGATCAGCCATCTGCCGCAGATGATCTCGACCGCACTGGCGGCGGCTCTGGTCGACGAATTTGGAGCGGACGCGCCGGTGCTTGACATCGGCGGACGGGCTTTGCGCGAGATGACTCGCATCTCCGGCAGTCCTTATTCGATGTGGCGCGACATCGCTATCACGAACAAGCAGAATCTTGCCGACGCGCTGCAGAAGCTGGAACAACGACTGGCGCACATTCGCGAAAATCTGGACTCGCGGGAACTGGCGGCGGAATTCGAACGCGCGCACCAGTTGAGAAAGAATCCACCTCGGAGACACGGAGGCACGGGGAAGAATTTGTAATTTTGTAATCGGGTAATTTGGCAATCTGAAACCCCGGAGGGTCAGAGTGGGAATTGGTTTTCAAATTGCAAAATTACAGATTACAAAATTACCAATTCTCCCTATAGAATTCTCCTGCTATGCACAAGGTTGTCGCGAGCGCTGAAGAGGCCATTCGGGATGTGTTTGACGGGGCCACCATTATGGTGGGCGGATTCGGTTTGTGCGGGAACCCGGAGAACCTGATTCGCGCGCTTGCCCGCAAGGGCGTCAAGAATCTCACTACCATCAGCAACAACGCCGGCGTCGATGGCTTCGGCGTTGGACTGCTGCTGGCTAATGGCCAGATCCGGCGGCACATCGGGACTTACGTTGGCGAGAACAAACTGCTCGAACGAATGGTGCTGGAGGGTACGTTGCAGCTCGACCTGGTTCCGCAAGGGACGTTTTCCGAGCGCATCCGCGCGGGGGGCGCGGGCATTCCGGCGTTTTTTACGCCCACCGGCGTCGGAACTTTGGTCGCCGAGGGCAAGGAAGCGCGCGAGTTCGACGGCCGCACCTACATCATGGAGCGCGCGCTGCAAGCGGACTTCGCTTTCGTCAAGGCGTGGAAGGGCGACCGCTGGGGCAATCTCGTCTATCGCAAAACCGCGCGCAATTTCAATCCGATGATGGCGACCGCAGCCAGAATCACTATTGCCGAAGTCGAACACCTGGTCGAGCCGGGGGAACTTGATCCGGACATGGTGCATACTCCTAGCGTGTTTGTGAAACGGATTTTTCAGGGCGAACTGTTTGAGAGGCGAATTGAGAAGAGGACGGTGCAAAAAGCAGTCGTTGGCCGGTAGTCGTTGGTCGTGGTCGTTCGGGAATCGCAAGAGATGCCTAACGCATTGAGAAAGAAGAATCTTGATCGACGCGGTCTGACCTCAGCGGCTAAAGCCGATGTTGAAAATGTCTCTGTTATCGCAGCGGTAAACCGCTGCGCCACCCAAAATCAAGCGCTGCGTCGAGTTTTTCCGCGACCTGTCAGGGTTCGCCGACGACCGACGACTATCGGCCAACGACTTTTCTCCTCATCACCGGACAAGCGTCGAAGGAAACATGTCAACTTTACCTAAGCCCTCCAAGGACCTCGACAAACGCGAACGCATCGTCAAGCGCGTTGCCCGCGAATTGCGTGACGGATTCTACGTCAACCTGGGCATCGGGCTGCCTACGTTGATTGCCAATTATGTGCCGCCGGGCATGGACGTGATTCTGCAATCGGAGAACGGGATGCTGGGCATCGGGCCGTATCCGGTCGAAGGCTCGGAAGACGCGGACCTGATCAACGCGGGAAAAGAGACGGTCAGCGAGTTGCCGGGCACGGCTTACTTTTCGAGCGCCGATTCTTTCGCCATGATTCGGGGCGGGCATGTCGACCTCAGCGTGCTGGGCGCTATGGAAGTCGACGAACTTGGCAACCTAGCGAACTGGATGATTCCGGGCAAGATGGTTAAAGGCATGGGCGGCGCCATGGACCTGGTGGCGGGCGCGCGGCGCGTGATCATCGCCATGGAACATGCGACCAAGGATGGGCAGCCGAAGATCCTGAAGAAATGCACCCTGCCGCTGACTGGAGTAAAGGTCGTGGACACGATTGTCACCGAGATGGCCTACATACGCGTGACGCCGGAAGGCCTGCTGCTGGAAGAGATTGCTCCGGGGCTGACGGTCGAGGATGTTCAGATGGTGACGGGAGCGAAGTTGCGGGTCGGCGCCGAATTGAAGACGATGTAGGCAAACCAGCTATCGGCTATCAGTTGTCAGCTGTCAGTTTGATTTCGGTTCGATCGGGGGCGAGCGACTTCGGAACTTTTTCTTTTTTGGTTGCGTATCATATTCAGGAGGAGGTGTCTCCATGATAAAGTTCCTGCTCTGGTGCTTGCTGTTCATCGTGTGCTGGCCCTTGGCCCTGCTGGCGCTGATCCTCTACCCAATCGTGTGGTTGCTGTTGCTGCCCTTCCGCATCGTGGGGATCGCCGTTGGTGGAGCACTCGCCCTGGTCTGGGCCGTGGTGATGCTGCCTGCGCGCCTGCTCAGCGCTCCGTTTCGTCTTTCGCGAGTTTGAACGCGCTGCCGAGCTGCGCCCGGCTGGACGGACGGGGGCGTCCGTCCCTACGTGACGTTCTCAGGTATCAGCGTTCCTTAGTCACGGCCAGGTGTTTCTGCAGAAATTCCAGACTTCTCAGACCTGCGTCGCGCCAGATTTCGGCTTCCTCGAAGCCGTGGCCGACTCCGGGGTAGACTTTGATTTCGTAGGGGATTCCTTTCTTCTCCAGCAACTTCTGCAACTGGTAGGCTTCTTCTACGGGGACGGTCTGGTCGGCCTCGCCGTGCAGGATTAGCACGGGGCACAGGCGCCGCATGAAGAGGTTCATTTCCTTGGGCATGCCTCCGAAGAACTCGACTACGGCTTTGACGCGAGGGTCGATGGCGGAGTTGGCTAGCGAGAGGTAGGCTCCGAGCGAAAAACCCAGCAGGGCGATGCGCTGGCCATCGACCTGGGTCTGCGTTTCTACGAAGCTGATCGCGTCCCACAGGGTTTTCATCCATAGCGGAAAATTGAGCAGGATGGCCGGCTTGTCGGCGGATTCTGTGCCGGTGCGGTCGAAGTAATGGAGGATGTACACGGCGAAGCCCTGGGCCGCTAGCATGCTGGCGTAGCGCTCCATGCCGGAGACGTTGCCGCCGGCGCCGTAGAGCGCGATCACGGCGGGAAGTGGGGCAGATTGGGTCTCGGGCAAGTAGGCGGCTAGGCGGATGGGCTTGCCGCCGCTCTGGAAGGTTCGTTCGGATGGGAGGATGGTTGGCATCGCGGATAGTTCGCTGAGAGCTGCCGGGCTTCGCCCGGCGGGGCGGACGAATGCGTCCGCCCCTACGTGGCCTCCGCTAGTTTTCGCAGAGATTCTGTGTACGGCGCTCGGGCTATGCCTCGTTCTGTGATTATGGCGGCCACGTATTTCGCTGGCGTCACGTCGAAGGCTGGGTTTTCGACTTCGACTCCGTCGGGAACCATTTGCTTTCCTCCGATGTGGGTTACTTCTCTTGGGTTGCGCTGCTCGATGGGAATCTTGCTGCCGTCGGGCGTGGCTAGATCCACGGTTGAAATTGGCGCGGCTACGTAGAACGGGATGCCGTGCTCTTTGGCCAGGACGGCTACGGTGTAGGTGCCGATTTTGTTGGCCACGTCTCCGTTGGCGGCGATGCGATCGGCGCCGACTACTATGGCTCCGATTTTGCCTTGCTGCATCATGGCTCCGGCCATGTTGTCGGAGATTACGGTGGTGGGGATGCCGTCTTTCATCAGCTCCCATGCGGTTAGGCGCGCGCCTTGCAGAAAGGGACGCGTTTCGTCGGCGTAGACGTGAATCTTCTTTCCGGCTTCGACGGCGGCGCGAATTACGCCGAGCGCGGTGCCGTAGCCGGCGGTGGCCAAGGCTCCAGCATTGCAGTGGGTTAGGACGCCTCCGCTGGCGGGCATTAGCGTGGCGCCGTGGCGTCCCATGGCCTGGTTGGCGGCTATGTCTTCGGCGTGCATGCGCTGACTCTCTTCGATCAATGCTTGCTGGATCTGCGCTATAGGGCGAATGCGGAGGCTTTCAAACTTCTCTTGCATGCGACGGATCGCCCAGAATAAATTCACGGCGGTGGGGCGCGTCTGGCGGATGGTTTCGCAGATTTGGTCGAAATCTTTTTTTAGGTCGGCTGTGTTCTCGGCTTTGGAATTCTTTACGCCCAGGGCGATGCCCATGGCGGCGGCTACGCCTATGGCGGGGGCTCCGCGGACTACCATGTTGCGGATCACGTCGGCTACCTGCTGGTGCGAGGTGCAGGTTACGTAGACTTCTTCGGTGGGCAGCTTCGTCTGATCGATGAAGACTACGCCGCGGGGGGTCCATTCTAGAGTTTGGATCATAGAGTTGGTCGTTGGTCGTGACCTCAGCGGCTGAAGCCGCATTCAAAATAGCGCTGTTACCGCAGCGCTGAAGCGCTGCGCCACCCAAAATCAAATGCAAGCGAGCATTTCCGTAAGTTCTGTAAACTCGTGCCCTAGCCAGAATTCGCGCAAATCAGATTTTTTCCGCAGATTACTAGATTAACGGATAATCGGCACGTGCGGCGCGGTGTCTTCGGGCAGAATTCCGCGGATGCGCGGATCGTCGGCCACCTCGATTGCCCGCTTGTAGGGACGGAAGCCGCACTTCATATAGAAAGTCAACGCCGCCGGACCATCCAGATTACAGGTATGCAACCAGACTCGTGCCGTTGAACCGTCCCAGGCCCGATCTAGCAACTGCGTCATGAACGGGCGACCTAGACCCTTCCCGATTGACTCGGAAAAGAGCGCGAAGCTTGTGATCTCCACGTTCGGAGGCTCGGAACGATCGAGTTCGGCTATGCCGATCTCGCTTCCCTCGCGCTCGGCGAGGTACAGTTCGTTGGTCGGAAGGTGCAACACCGTCGCTAATTGCTCGTCGGTCATCTCCAGACGGCTGAACCAGAACCACTGCGCGCCCGCTTGGCGGTAGCGCGCGCGATACCAATCAAGGCCAGGATTTTGCACCGGACGCAATTGCACTCCGGTCCGGATTGCTATCGAGGAAATGTCCGCCAGCGGGGGCCGTTCGACCATTTCTAGGTAGGTTACGACCGAGGCGATCTTTCCTGAGGCGAGGTCGGTATAGCCGTCGGGGATCATGCAGTTGGTCGTTCGCTGTTCGCTATGCGCTGTTCGCGGCTAAATGCTGATTGCTAAGCTCTTTTCGCACATCGTTTGCCGTAAAGATCGCAATGAACGGCGCCGGGGCAGCGGCTTTTTCTACGTTGGGACGGCCTTGGGCATCCTCGCGCTCTACCAGGCACATTGCGCCTACTACTTTGAAGCCAAATTCTTTTGCGGCTTCGATGGCTTGCACGGTGGAAGAGCCGGTGGTGCAGACGTCGTCCACGATCACTGCGCGCGCGCCTTTTTCTCGGAAGCCTTCGATGCGCTGGCCGGTGCCGTGCTGCTTTTCGGCTTTCCGTACCAGGAAGCCGTGCAGCGTGCCGCTGGTTAGGGCTACGGCGACTACTATGGGGTCGGCGCCCATGGTGAGTCCTCCGATGGCGTCGGCGTGCCAGCCTTGGCTGCGCATTTCATCGAGGAAGACTTGGCCGACCAGTTGCGCGCCGCGGGCGTCTAGCGTGGTGGTGCGGCAGTCGATGTAATAGTCGCTGGTAGCGCCGGAGGATAGTTTAAATTCGCCCAGGCGAAAGGATTTTTGCGCCAGGAGTTTCAATAATTCTTGTCGTGCCGTGGACATGAATTTCTACGATAGCAGAAAAACAGTTCCCGGTTCTCAGTTCTCAGAAAAGGCCGTTGCCGGAACACTGAGAACTGGGAACTTTACTGATTGAGTTTCTCCAGATGACGAAAGCCATCCGTGGCGGCGAACATGGCTACGGTGATGGTGCCGTTGTAGGCCATGTGGATGAGGACACCGGCGGCTACGGAATTTGTTTTGGCTCTCACCATCGTCAGGACTACGCCGACTAAGAAAATCACGAGCACCGGTCCCCAAGAGAACATGAGTTGCGCTCCGTGCAGCAGGGCGAAACCTAGAGCGGTCACGAAGACGGCAATCGGCAGACCGAGGCTGCGCGCGAGCACGGGATAAAGGAAGCCGCGGAAGAAAAGCTCCTCCATCAGGGGCGCCAGGGTAATGCTGAGAAGGCCGAGGGCCCACGCTTCGGCGGGGGTGCGGAAAAAGCTGTCTATGGGCAGCTCTTTGGGAATGGGCAAGAAATGAGCCAAGGCTTGCAATGCCAGCGAAAGCGCGAAGCCTACGAACACGTACAGGGCAATGTTGGACGGCCAGTTCCAGTGGAGGGCAGCGAGAAAATCGGGTTGGCCGCGCTCGCGCGTTACCAGAACATACATGTAGGCGAGGATGAGCAGGTAGGCCAGGGATTGTCCGGCGATGATGACTAGCGGGACGCGAGCGATTTCTCCGAGGCGCGTGTGCGGGTAGACCCACCAGTGGGCGATTAGCAGCACCGCAAACACGCCAATGAAGAGCGCCACGAGGGTGAGAAATATTAGGCGGAGGACATCCCAGCCATTCCATGCGGGGTCGGGCGGGGCAGCGGGGACGAGTTCGGCGGGCGGGGCGCCAGAAAGGCGACTACTTTCTATAGTGAATCCAGATTCAGTTTGGCCACCGGCAGCTGCCGAGCTTTGCTCGGCTGGACAGCCGGGGGCGGCTGTCCCTACGCGGACGGGCGAGGGCGCCCGTCCCCACACGGGCAGATTTGGAGTCTCCGGCGGGTCGGCGGGCGAGTTCACGCTAGTTCTCCTGTGCCGGTGGGCGCGAGCACGCTTTTTGCTGAGCCATTTTTTGGCGATCCGTTTTTTGGCGATTCATCTTTTGGCGATCCGTTTTTTTCTGCGCCATTTTTTGCCGAGCCGCTGAAATACGCGGTTAACGCCTGGCCGGTATATGACTTCTTCACGCGCGCTACTTGTTCGGGCGTGCCCTGGGCTACGATGCGTCCGCCTTCTTCTCCGCCTTCGGGGCCTAGATCGAGGATCCAGTCGGCGTTCCGGATAACGTCGAGATTGTGTTCGATGATGATGACGGTGTTTCCCAAGTCCGTGAGACGGTGCAGGACGTCTAGCAATTTTCGCACATCGTCGAAGTGCAATCCCGTGGTTGGCTCATCCAGCAGATAAAGCGTCTTTCCGGTTTGGCGCTTGCTGAGTTCTCGGGCGAGCTTGATGCGCTGGGCTTCGCCGCCGGATAGGGTGACCGCGGATTGACCGAGATGAATGTATCCCAGACCGACGTCGACCAGGGTTTGCAGCTTTTGCTTCACCTGCGGGATATTTTCGAGAATCTGGAGCGCGTCGGATACGGGCATTTCTAGCAGGTCGGCGATGGACGAGCCGTTGTAATGAACCGACAGCGTTTCGTGATTGTAGCGGCGTCCGCCGCAGAGTTCGCACTGCACGTAGACGTCGGGCAGGAAATTCATTTCGATGCGACGCTGGCCTTCGCCCTGGCAGGCTTCGCAGCGTCCGCCAGCGACGTTGAAGGAGAAGCGTCCGGGTTTGTAGCCGCGCTCACGGGATTCAGGCAGCATGGCGTAGAGGTCGCGAATCCCGGCGAAGATGCCGGTATAGGTTGCGGGGTTGGAGCGCGGGGTGCGGCCGATGGGAGACTGGTCGATGCGAATGACCTTGTCGATCAGTTCCCCGCCGGTGATGGATTTGTGGGTGCCGGGTTCCTCGCGGGAACGATAGAGCTGTCGGGCTAGAGCGCGGTAGAGGATGTCATTGACCAGGGTTGATTTGCCGGAGCCGGAGACACCGGTGACCACCGTCATCACGCCTAGCGGAAATACTATGTCTAGATTCTTCAGGTTGTTCTCGCGCGCGCCTAGAACGGCGATGGCTTTGCCATTCGGGCTGCGGCGCTCGGGAAGCATGGCGATGTGCTGGCGTCCGGAGATGTAGGCTCCGGTTAGAGACGCGGGCGAGTTCATGATTTCGGCGGGGGTTCCGGCGGCGACCAACTCGCCGCCGTGACGGCCGGCGCCGGGGCCCAGATCGATGACGTAGTCGGCGCGGCGGATGGTTTCTTCATCGTGCTCGACTACGAGGACGGTGTTGCCGAGGTCGCGCAGATTTTCCAGCGCGGCTAAGAGGCGGCCGTTGTCGCGGTGATGCAGGCCGATGGACGGTTCGTCTAAGACGTAGAGGACGCCGCGCAGCTTGGATCCGATTTGTGTGGCGAGGCGGATGCGCTGGCCTTCTCCGCCGGAGAGCGTGGCGGCGGAGCGGCCTAGCGACAGGTAGCCGAGTCCGACGTTGTCTAGAAATTCGAGGCGTTCGGTGATTTCGTGCGCTATGCGTCCGGCGATGATCAGTTCCCTGCCGGTCAGTTGAATCTTTTGCGCAGCATCGAGTGCGCGGGCAATCGGAAGGCTGGTGAAATCGGCAATGGACATGCCGTTTACTTTTACCGCCAGGCTTTCCGGACGCAGACGCTTGCCGTGGCACACGGAACATTCGGTGGCCGACATGAAATCCAGCAAATACTCGCGATAGGTATCGGAGGTCGAGGATTCGAGATTCTGCCTGAGGTGGCCGAGAATTCCGAGAAATCCGGTTTTGCCTCCGCGCTGCGGCTCGCCGTAGAGCAGTAGGTTTTGAATCTTGTCGGGAAATTTCTCGAAGGGGGTCGTCAAATCGAAGCCGTAGGCCAGGACGACCAACTGCAGGCTGCGCAGCAGATTCTGCGATGACGAACCGGGGCCCAGGCCGCCATCTAGTAGTGGCTTCGACCAATCGACGATCACTTTGCCAGGATCTAAATCGTAGCGGCTGCCGAGACCGTGACACTCGGGGCAGGCTCCGTAGGAACTGTTGAACGAAAACGAGCGCGGCTCCAGTTGCGGAACACTGATGCCGCAGTCGGGGCAGGCGAGACGCTCGGAGTAGAGGGTTTCGTCTCCGTTGACGACGGCTACCAGGACGAGGCCGCCTCCTAGTTTCATGGCTAGACCGATGGAGAGTTCCAGGCGGTGTTCGATTCCGGGTTTCACCAGCAGGCGATCGACGACCACTTCTATGGTGTGGTTCTTGCGCTTGTCGAGGGCTAGGTCGTCCTCGAGGTTGACCAGTTCACCGTCCACGCGGGCGCGGGAGAAACCGTGCTGGACGAGCTTTTCCATTTCCTTCTTGAATTCGCCTTTGCGGCCGCGAGCGATGGGCGCCATGATCATGACGCGGTCATCCGGCGTTAGCGACATGACGCGCTGCACGATCTGCTCGGCGGATTGGCGGGTGATGGGCTTGCCGCAGCTCGGACAATGCGGCACTCCGATGGAAGAGTAGAGCAGGCGCAGGTAATCGTAGATCTCGGTGATGGTGCCTACGGTCGAGCGCGGACTGCGGCTGGTGGTTTTCTGCTCGATCGAGATCGATGGGCTGAGGCCGTCGATGGAGTCGACGTCGGGACGCTCCATCTGATCGAGGAACTGACGGGCGTAGGCGGAAAGCGTCTCGACGTAACGGCGCTGGCCCTCGGCGTAAATGGTGTCGAACGCGAGCGAGGATTTGCCGGAGCCGCTCAGGCCCGTAATGACCGTCAAAGTATTGCGTGGAATCTCGACGTCAATATTCTTCAGATTGTGCTGGCGCGCGCCGCGCACCGAGATGCTGGTGATGGCCATTTGGCGCATTACTTCACTTTATGGACTTCCGTAACGTGGACGGGTCCCAAGAAATGTTGGAGAGTGGAGATACGCAGTTCGATTCTCGTATCTTAGTGGTTAAGAATGGCGGGGGTCAAATGCGGAAAGAGTAAAACAATTGCAGCCGCGCGATTCACAAGGTGGCTGCCACTAAGGGCCAGTCACGTGAACACGATTTCGGTAGCCTTCCTGATCTGCAGCACTGCCATCTTAACTGTGATTGTGGGTGTGTTCGGCGCTTATTGCGCGATTTGCGGGGTATTGGCCGCCGTCAACCCCTCTCGACCGTCCCATGCCATGGCGGCGTTGGTCGCCCGTCAAAGCCAGGCTAGCGGCGACTAAAGCGCGCCCTCGCGGTTTTGTCGAGTTTCATTCAGGCCGCGCGGTGGCGATTTCGACGCCCAGCCCCTAAACAGGTTGCGGAAAATGTACTTTCTGCCCCGCAGTCTGACCTCAGCGGCTAAAGCCGGTACTGAAAATACGCCAGTTATCGCAGCGGTAAACTGCTGCGCCACCCAAAATCCAGTGCAACGCCGACTTTTCCCGCAGCCTGCTGGAGAGTGAGAACTACTCTTTCGCCCCCTTCTGGGGCTTGTCCGTTTCCCACTTGTCCCACGGCTTACGCCGTGGGCTGCATTCTTACGCCGCTTCGCGGCTGCAGAGATCGGGCTACTGCTGGGGCGGCGGCTGGGGGGGAACTACGGGCCCTCCGGGCGGCTGCGGTTTTTGTCTTTGCAGCATGTCCAGAATCTGTTCGGGAGTCTTCGGGCCGGCGTTGGGCTGATTCGGGTCCGTTAGTGGCTGTACCTGAACATTTGGGTCGTTCGCGTCAGGCTGTCCTGGCACGGGCTTGACCTGGGCTTGATTGTCGGTGCTGTCGTCGGCGCTGTCATCGGCGCTATCGTCGTCGTCCTTGCTATCGTCGGCGTCGGCGCTTGCCGGTTGCACAGCTCCACCCGGCTGCGGGGCTACGAGACTCTGCCGGCCGAACGGCATAGGCTGGGGAAAGCGGTTGGGAGGCATCGCCGCCGGATTGTTCGCAGACGCGTTCGCGGCGGTCTGGGTCTCTCCCGAGGCCGAGGGCTTGGCGGTCAGGATCACGGCCGAAATCGCGCCGGGATCCGAGCTGGAACCGAGCATCGCGTAATTGAACGAGGAGCCGTTGAGCAATCCTGCCAGAACATCCCGCGGCGCTCCGGGGCCGAGGTGCGTCACTACTCGTTCGTTTGCGCCTGAGCCTTGAGGAATTTCAATCGAAGCCCCGGTGAGTTTGCGCACATCGCGCAGGATTTCGCCTAAGGTTGAATTCTGCGCCGAGATGGTCAGCAACCCGCCTTGATAGCTGACTTTCGCCGGGGTTGCCGGAATCTGGTCCATGGGCAACTGACTCAACGGACCGGCGGGCAACGGCGGGAGGACGAGTGGCTTCTGGGTCGGCTTCTGGGTCTTATGGGACTTGTGGTGCGGTGTGGCGGGCGGCGCGGCGGACTCGGGCGCGGTCGGATTGGCTGAGCTCTGAGCGAGAAGAACCGGAGCTGCCAGCCAGAACCCGAAAGCAATCCATCTGCGTGTGCGCGACATCGGAGTTTCCCGTTTTCGCAAGCGGCCAAGGGTTCCGCAGCCACTGCGCCCTGCTTGATTTTACCACCGCTTATAGAACGCCGGATGGCCTTCTTTCTTGCGCATTGATTACGAATGGCCCAGCGCGGGCATATCCCTGGCAGGCTGCGGAAAAAGTGTTTTCCGCGTCCCAGTCTCGCCTCAGCGGCTAAAGCCGATGCTAAAAATAAGCCAGTTATCGCAGCGGTAAACCGCTGCGCCACCCAAAATCAAATGCGAAATCGAGTTTTTCCGCAGTCTGCTGGCAAGCATTTAGACTGTCCTCGGCTTTAACTGGGCGTAGAATGCCTGCGGAGGCTTTCCCCTTTGGGTAATGCTTCGGGTAGTCGTTTGGAATTCGCGCTCCGCATGGGACGGCGCGGCCAACGATGGCTGTGGCTGGTGTTGCTGGGATCATCGGCGTGGGCTCAGACCTGCCAGAGCGGCGCGGACATGGATGCCTCGGTGCGAAGCGCGCTTGAAGGCGCAGCGAGGCGCTATTTCGAAATGTCGGCGCGCGGCGATACGGCGGGCCTGCAGCAGAACTCCATTGCGGCCGTGGCCACTAGTTTTGCCGGAATCGAAGCCGCCGTCAAAGAGAACCAGGCCGCGTTCGCGGGCGCGCAAGCCACGGTTCGACCCCCTTTTTTGCTGACCGCCGATGGTCCCGAACCGCTCGCTCGCGCTGAATTTCTGTGCGGAGTATTTGGGAAGTCGGGGCAGACGAAAGATAGCGCGGTGTTTGTCCTGCCTAATCTGCCACCGGGGAAGTACGGCGTGACCATTCTCGACGTGAACGGCGGACAGGAGCCGCGGACGCTGACTTTCGTCCTGCAGCAGGCGGGCACAGACTGGAAACTGGCGGGCTTTTACGCCAAGTCCTCGCAGTTGTCGGGACACGATGCGGCATGGTTCATCCAGCGCGCCCGCGATTTCAAAACGAAATCGCAGAATCACAATGCCGGGTTGTATTACCGCGAAGCGATCGCACTGTCCACTCCCGTAGACTTCATGAGCACGCTCGCCACCGACAAACTCTACGACGAGTCCCAGGCAATGCAACCCGCCGATATGCCCGCCAACGGAAGCCCCATGGATATAGCCGCGGGCGGCAAGATCTATCATCTGACCGAGATCTTTCCGATGGCCGTGGGCAAGGATCTCGACGTGGAAGTAAACTACGAAGCCGCCGATGTATCGAATAGCGGGCGCACGTTTCAGGAAAATACGGCGGTGATCAAGGCGCTGGTGGCGAAGTTTCCCGAATTTCGCGAATCTTTTGCCGGAGTGATTGCGCGAGCCGTCGAGCCCTCCGGCCACGACTTCAGCACGCTCCTGACGATGAAGGACATCAAGTAAACGGCAGCGCCGAACACTTTGTGCATCGAGCCGCTTTCAGTAATTCGCCGACGATCGACAAATACAGTTGCGGTTTCTCGATTCGAAATTCATAATTACCCGCACCACTGATGCGCCGGGCCGAGCGGATTGCTGGTCTTGAAAGAAGTACATGCCAGAATCTGCCCGGCAGGCCAGGGTGAAAACTTATGGCAACTACTGTCGCGCCGGCCAAGACGCCGGCTCCTCCGCCAGCGAACCTCCTGGCTTTCGCGGTAGTCATCGTTATTGCAGCGATTGCCGCTATCGCGATCCTTAGAATTACTCCGCTGTCATCTCCATGGGCGCAAGGCTACGATCCTACCGGGCACTGGTGGCTTTCGACGATACTGGCGTCGCTGCCGATTATCGTGTTGCTCGGCAGCCTCGGGTTCGGACACGTAAAGGCGCACTACGCGGCGCTGGCCGGACTGGCGACAGCTCTGCTGATTGCCGTCTTTGCCTTCCATATGCCGGCGCGACTGGCGGGAGCGACGGCGGTCTATGGCGCTGCTTACGGTCTTTTCCCGATTGGCTGGATCGTGCTGAACGTCATCTTCATGTATCAGCTCACGGTCGAGTCGGGACGATTCCACGTCTTGCAACACAGCTTGACGGGCATCACGCAGGATCGCCGGCTGCAGTTGCTGCTGATCGCTTTCTGCCTGGGCGCATTCTTTGAGGGCGCGGCTGGTTTCGGCACGCCGGTGGCGGTGACCGCCGCGCTGCTGATTGGGCTTGGATTCAGGCCGCTGCAAGCTTCCGGCTTATCGCTGATCGCGAACACCGCGCCCGTGGCCTTCGGCGCGCTGGGCACACCGATTATCGCGCTGGCGAAGGTTACAGGATTCAGCGAGATCACGCTGGGCGCGATGGCGGGACGCATCCTGTGCCCGTTCTGCGTGCTGGTGCCCTTCTGGCTGATTTGCGCGTTCGCCGGATGGGGCGCAATGGTGGAAATATGGCCGGCCATCCTGGTGGCCGGGGTCACGTTTGCGATCCCACAATTGATCATGTCGAATCTGCATGGCCCGTGGATCGTCAATATCGTCGCGTCGATTGTTTCCATGGCGTGCCTGATCGGCTTCCTTTTCATCTGGCATCCTAAGCGCGTTTGGACGTTCGAAGGCGAAGAGAGCAAGACCGACCATCGCGCGGCGCACGGCTTCACTCGTTCCGAGGTCGCGCGAGCCTGGGTGCCGTGGATTATCCTGAGCGTGATCGTCTTCCTGTGGGGCACGCAAACCTTCAAGAACCTGGTGAACACGCCGGAGAAGACATTCACCTCGATGGCAAGGTGGAGCACCCCACCGAGCAAGATCACCAATCCACAGTTCCCTGTCAGTGGGCTTAACAATCTGGTGCTTCGTGTGCCGCCGGTGGTGCCCAAGGCGACCAAGGAACCGGCGGTCTTCGGATTGAACTGGATAACCGCGACTGGCAGCAGCATCCTGGTGGCGGGCATTCTGTCGGGCCTGGTGATGGGGTTCAGCTTCCGAAAGATTCTTTCCGTGTACGGACGAACCATCATGAAGGTGCGCTTCTCTCTGCTGACGATTGCCGCCATGCTGGCCATAGGAATGCTGACCCGCTACTCCGGATTGGACGCGACCATGGGGCTGGCGTTCGCGCGCACCGGCCATCTGTATCCGTTTTTCGGAACGCTGCTGGGCTGGCTGGGCGTGGCTTTGACCGGGTCGGATACGTCGTCGAATGTGCTGTTCGGCAGCCTGCAGAAGATTTCGGCACAGCAGGTCAATGTGTCTCCGGTGCTGATGTCCGCCGCCAACTCTACCGGAGGCGTCATGGGCAAAATGATTGACGCGCAGAGCATCGTCGTCGCCAGCACGGCGACGCAGTGGTATGGGCATGAAGGCGAAATCCTGCGCTACGTCTTCTGGCACAGCATTGCGCTGGCGGCGCTGGTCGGGACCTTTGTTTTTCTTATCGCCTACGTTTATCCGTTCACACGGTTTGTGGTGCAGTGAGGGAATGGTTGGCCTTCGGCGGGCCCTTCCGCACCGCTAAGCAGCTTGCGGAAAAAGAACTTTCTGTGCCGCAGTCTGACCTCAGCGGCTAAACAGTGTGCTGGAAACTACATTCTCGGTGCCCGGCCCCTAAAGGGGTATCCGCGTTCAAAGAACTTACGGCATCGCTAAAGCGATGCCCTGATACGAAACCGGAGTTTTTCCGCAAGCTGTAAAGCGATACCTGAGCTTCTAGAGCAGTTCTCGTAATGGGGTAGAGTGCGCACCCTCAGCGGCTGAAGCCGGACACCGTTGCAGGCCCTGGCGGCACGGCTGAAGCCGTGCCCTACCCGTTCCAGGCTCGCTCTACGGCAAATCGAAAAGCGCCCTAATACTTCACGATGGCCGCGAACGATTTGGGGTCGAGTGATGCTCCGCCTACCAGAGCGCCATCGATTTCTTTTTCCGACATCAGGGCATGGGCGTTCTCGGGCTTGACGGAGCCGCCGTAGAGGATGCGGAGCTTCTCGGCGAATTCCTGGCCAAAGGATTCGGCGGCTTCTCCGCGAATGATGGCGTGAGCGTCGGCGGCCATCTGCGGGGTTGCAGTTTTTCCGGTGCCGATGGCCCAGACCGGTTCGTAGGCGACCACGAGGCTGGCGGCCTTCTTGGCCGAAACTTTGTGGAAGGCTCGGGTACACTGGCGGCGCAAGACGTCGTCGGTGAGCTTGGCTTCGCGCTCTTCGAGAACCTCTCCCACGCAGACGATGGGGATGAGTCCGGCTTCAAGGGCGGACTTGAGCTTGAGGTTGACGCTGTCGTCGGTTTCGCCGAAGTACTGGCGGCGTTCGGAGTGTCCGATGATGACGTGGGTGACGCCGACCGAGAGCAGCATGGCGGCGTTGACTTCTCCGGTGAACGCGCCTTCCTTTTCCCAGTGGAGATCCTGGGCTCCGATGGCGACGTTCGAGCCCTTGGCCGCATGGATGGCGGCATCGAGTGCGAGGAATGTCGGGCAGACGACGATTTCATCGCGGTCGTGGCCGTGGACCAGAGGGAGGAAATCGCGGAAGAAGTCAAGGGCCTGGTCGGGAGTTTTGTACATCTTCCAGTTGGCGGCGATAAGTTTTTTTCTCATGAGTGACCTTTCTCAAATTTCAAATCTTAAGATAGCGGAATTTGCTAACGGCTGCCGGGATAACTTTTCGGCGGCTCGGACATAGGCTTTGCAGGTGGCAATGTCGAAGAGCACGAAACGAACGTGCTCGACGTGGGCGCAAGGCGGAAGGGCTTCGGCAATTGTGCGAACTGCGATTTCAGCGGCCTCGTGAATAGGATAGCCGAAAGCTCCGGTCGATACCGAGGGGAAGGCCAAGGATTTTATTGCGTGATCGTCGGCGATGCGAATGGATTCGCGATAACAACTGGCTAGCGTCTCGGCTTCGTGCTGTCGGTCTCCTCGATACACCGGGCCGACGGTGTGAATTACATATTTGGCGGGTAGGCGTCCGCCGGTGGTGATTACGGCTTTGCCGGCAGGGAGGGTGCCAATTTTGGCGACGATGCGCTTGCACTCCTGGAGGATCGACGGGCCGCCAGCGCGGTGAATTGCACCGTCCACGCCCCCGCCACCGAGCAGAGACGAGTTGGCGGCGTTGACGATGGCTTCGGTGGTCTCCTCGGTAATGTCGGCGGGGCCGTGGAGTTCGAGCGTCTTGCCGTTGGCGAAAGTGAGTCGGGCTGCGAAGTCAGGCATAGCGGTTCGGCGATTGATCGGTTGGCACGTAACTGGTGGCCGGCGGGACGCCGGCGCTACTGGGTTGCAACGGTGGCTTCACTATTTGCCGATTCTCTTTGCTACGAATTCGACATAGGTTGCGAACTGGTCTGGCTTGCCGGGAGGAGCGAGCTCGAACTTCTCGGTTACGGACTCCGCCCCAACTTTGGTGTAGGTCATACGTGCCCTGGTGCCCGAGGGCGCGGCATCGCTCAAGAACTGAATTGAGTCGCCGCCCGGGGCGACGGTGACTGCATAGCGAATGACGTGGTTTTCGCTGTCGAAGAAGATGGCGCGCAGAGAGTCGTCCGCAGGATCGTGATACACGTACAAGAAATCGTCATGGGAGAAAGCTGCGCGTTCTTTGCTGGCCGGATAATCGAGATGGACTTTGCGAAGCAGCACCGTGCCGTTCAGATCGGGTTCGAAGGTAGACGTGCCCTTGGCTTGGCCGGGCTGGCCTCCTCCGGACCATGTCCACTCACCAAAGAGGAATTCGAAGTCTTTCCATTGGTTGGATCGAGGTTGCTGAGCTTGCGCCGCGGAGAACGCGAGCAGCAGCAGAAGTGGTATGAGCCCCGTCTTCTTTTTCATTTGGCACCTCCGGAGAAATCCAAATAGGGCGAGTAGCGAGCGGGACACCGATACAGTCTTTCTTCAGCGGCTAAGCCCATAGCCGAGCGGGCTGCGGAAAAAGTACTTTCCAGGTTGCAGTCTCACCTCAGTGGCTAAAGCCGGGTCTGCAAACCAGCCACTTATCGCAGCGGTGAACCGCTGCGCCACCCAAAACCAAATACAGAATCGAGCTTTTCCGCAGCCTGCTAGAAGCCCAACGCCTATTTCTTGTCCGTCAGCGCTTCCACCCCGGGCAAGTTCTTGCCTTCCAGAAATTCCAGCGACGCGCCTCCGCCGGTTGAAATGTGGGTGATCTTGTCGGCTATGCCGGCGGCTTTGACGGCGGCTACGGAATCTCCCCCGCCTACGATCGACACGGCTCCGGGATTTTCTGCTACGGCGTGGGCGATCTTAAAAGTGCCTTTGGCAAAGGCTGGCAATTCGAAAACGCCCATGGGGCCGTTCCAGACGATGGTGCGAGCGCGGGCAACCTCCTCGGAAAAGGTCTCGACGGTTTCAGGGCCGATGTCGAGGGCCATCATGTTGGCGGGGATGGGCTCGCCGTGGCCGACGATTTTGGGCAAGGCGCTGGCGTCGACGCGGTCGGCGATGACGTGATCGGTCGGCAACAGGAACTTGAGGTTGTGGGTTTTCGCCTCTTGTAAAAGTTCGCGCGCGAGTTCGATCTTGTCTTCCTCGACCAGGCTCTTGCCGACGGATTCGCCTTGCGCCTTGAGGAAGGTGTAGGCCATGCCGCCGCCGATGATGAGGACGTCGACTTTGCTGAGCAGGTTCCGGATGACTCCAATCTTGTCGCTGACCTTGGCGCCGCCGAGAATGGCGACGAAGGGTCGCTCGGGGTTCTGCAGGACGCGGCCCAGATATTGCAGCTCTTTTTCCATGAGCAGGCCGGCGGCGGATTTCTGCACGAACTTGGTGATGCCGACGGTGGACGCGTGGGCACGGTGGGCGGTGCCGAAGGCGTCGTTGACGTAGAAGTCGGCAAGCTTCGCCAGTTGCCTGGAAAAATTCTCGTCGTTCTTCTCTTCTTCGGCGTGGAAGCGGAGGTTTTCGAGCAGCAGCGCCTGGCCTTTTTCCAGCTTGAGCGCCACCTCTTCGGCCTCGGGGCCAACGCACTCGGGACAGAAGCCGACGTTTTCGCCGCGCGACAGCTCTTTGTCGAGCAGCATGCGCAGACGTTCGGCCACGGGCTTGAGGCTCAGCTTGGGATTGGGCTTGCCCTTGGGACGCCCCAGGTGAGACGCGAGGATGAGGCGCGCACCGTGCCGCAGAGCGTACTCGATCGTGGGCAGGGTTTCGCGGATGCGGGTGTCGTCCATGACGCGGCCGTCGTCGAGCGGGACGTTGAAGTCGACGCGCATGAAAACGCGGTGATCGTTGAGAGGAAGATCGCGAATCGAGAGCTTAGGCATTGGGCACCTGTCGTTTAGTCGATTGTCGTTGGTCGTCAGTCGTCAGTCGCTGGTCGTTAGTCGTTCGGCATTTGTCGCTGGAGCGCTGTTCGTCGTTGGCGCCCGCGGTTCGCTATACGGTCACGCAGGTTTGGGCGTGAATAGCGAACCGCGAACGACCAACGACTAGCGACGAGTTAGTCTACAGGCCTTTGGCCGCTATCAGGTTGATCAGATCGTGGACACGGCAGGAGTATCCCCACTCGTTGTCATACCAGGAGATCACCTTGATGCAATTGCCGCCGACGACCAGGGTCATGGGCGCGTCGACGATGGAGGAGCGGGAGTCTCCTTTGAAATCGGACGAGACCAGTTCGTTCTCCTCGTATCCGAGATAGCCCTTCAAGGGACCGGATTCGGAAGCTTTTTTCAGCGCGGCGTTCACTTCTTCCTTGGTCGTTTTCTTTTCGACGAAGGCAACCAGATCCACGACCGAAACATTGGGCGTGGGCACGCGCATGGAGAAGCCGTCGATTTTTCCGCCCAGTTCGGGGACGACCAGTTTGAGCGCTTTGGCCGCGCCGGTAGTGGTTGGAATCATGTTGAGGGCCGCAGCCCGGGCTCGCCGCAAATCCTTGTGCGGGAAGTCGAGGATCACCTGATCGTTCGTATACGAGTGGATGGTGGTCATGGTGCCGCTGACGATCTTGAAATTGTCGTTGATGACCTTGGCGATCGGGGCCAGGCAATTGGTGGTGCAGGAAGCGTTGGAGACGATGTGATGCTTGGCGGGATCGTACTTCTCTTCGTTCACGCCGAGCACGACGGTAAAGTCTTCGTTCTTCGCCGGGGCGGTGATGATGACTCTTTTCACCGAGCCGCGCAGATGTTTCTTCGCTTCATTGGCGTCGGTGAACTTTCCGGTGGACTCGATGACGATCTGCGCTCCGACGGATTCCCACGGCAGGGCGGCGGGATCTTTTTCCTTGAAAACCTTGATGACTTTGCCGTCGACGGAAATGCTGTCGGGGCCGGCGGTGATCTTGTTCGGCAGGTTGCCGAGAATCGAGTCGTACTTCAGCAGGTGGGCTAGAGTCTTGGGATCGGTAAGATCGTTTACGGCGACGAAGTCGAGATTCTTGTCGGCGAGCGCGGTGCGCAAAACGTTGCGTCCGATACGTCCAAATCCATTAATGCCAACTTTTACGGCCATGGTGCCTCCAAAAGGAATTTTACTTGTCCCAAAAATGCGAATGCATAGGAGATTCAAACAACATTTGATGGTAACAGGATGGAGCAGTCAGCGTAAATGTCATGCGTCACAGGGGCGCTGTGGCAATTTCCCGAATTAGCACAGAACTCGCCGCAGCGGGCAGGGCGCGCGATTGCGGAATCGGATTCATGCGGACCTATTCATGCGGGCGCGATCTCGATGTAGGTGTCGGTGTTGCGCCACAGGAAGGGGAGACGGGCGAGCCAATATTTTGCATTGATCGCCTGGCGGACGCGGGCAAACTCTTCCGGAGGAAGAATGCGGACGGTCGCGGAGAATTCAGGGCCGGTGATTTTTCCGCGGATGGTGCACGGGGCGATCTTGACTTGCGGGTTGTTGCGGATGCGCTTGCACTTGCCCAACTTGCTGTTGGTCATGAAGTAGAGCTTATTGTCGTATTCGGCAAACCAGACGGGCGTGTAGACGGCAACGCCACTTTTCCGGAAGGTCGCAAGACTGATGTAGCGCTGGCCGTGAATTTCAGCGGGGATGGTAGCCATGCGGATATTGTAAAGCGCGGCGAAGGTTTTTTGCGGGGGACTGAGACCTGAGACCAGACACCTGCTTTTCGGGTGACTTCGGTTACGTTTCTTCCCGGCCTTTGGCGCACTAAACTGCAGCCATGTCCTCTAGACCGGGCGTTAGCCGCATCGTCTGCGCGCAATGTGAACAGCCGGAAGCGCGTTGCTGGTGCGAGAAGTTCTGCGTGTTGTGCCAGTCCCAACTCGACGTGCGCCTCTGCACCGACGGCCTCTATTACTGCGAGGCCTGCCGCTCCGCCTGCGACTACAAAGCGGCGAACTGACAAGTCGTGGGGCCAAAGCCCGCGTCTTCCGCTGAATGATTTCGCGTAGAGCCCCGTCTCTACAAGGGTAAAACCTTAAATCACCACCGCTTCCTTATACTCCCCATACACTCTTCGCATCGCGTCCGAAATCTCGCCAACCGTGGCATTTGCCTCCACTGCCGCCAGGATGCGAGGCATTAGACTGTCTCCCGAGCGCGCCGTGTCTTCGACCGCCTGGATCGCGGCTTGCCAGATCTCGGGATTGCGCGTGGCGCGCAGCGCTCGCAGGCGCTCGACTTGTTTCGGTTCGAGCGCCGGATCAATGCGCTGGATCGGCACCGCGTGCTCTTGTTCGATCTGGAACCGGTTCACGCCGACCACGACCGCCTCCTGGCGATCGACTGCCTGCTGATATTCGTAGGCGGCGTTTTGGATCTCCTGCTGCACATATCCGCGTTCGATGGCCTTGAGCATGCCGCCCATGGCTTCGATTTTTTCGAGATAATCGCCGGCTCGCTTCTCGATTTCGCTGGTCAGCGATTCGATGTAATAGGAACCCGCCAGCGGATCGACCGACTGCGGCGCGCCCGACTCGAACGCGATCACCTGCTGCGTGCGCAGCGCGATGCGCGCCGACGCCTCGGTCGGCAGGGCCAGCGCTTCATCATAGGAATTGGTGTGCAGAGACTGCGTTCCTCCGAGCACCGCCGCCATGGCCTGGATGGCCGTCCGCACAATGTTGTTCTCCGGCTGCTGCGCGGTCAGCGTGGAACCGGCCGTCTGCGCGTGGAAACGCAGCATCCACGATTTTGGATTCTTCGCTTTGAACCGGTCGCGCATGATCTTCGCCCACATCCGCCGCGCGGCGCGGAACTTCGCGACCTCTTCCAGGAAATTACTGTGGGCATTGAAGAAGAACGAAAGCCGCGGCGCGAACTGGTCGACATCGAGGCCCGCGCGAATCGCCGCTTCCACATAGGCAATGCCGTTGCCCAGCGTGAAGGCGACTTCCTGCACCGCCGTCGATCCCGCCTCACGCATGTGATAGCCCGAGATCGAAATCGTATTCCACTCCGGCACGTTCTCTTTCGACCAGGCAAAAACGTCGGTGACGATGCGCATCGCGTGCCGCGGCGGATAAATATAGGTTCCGCGCGCGATGTACTCCTTGAGCACGTCGTTCTGGACCGTGCCGGAGAGCTTGCGTACGTCCCTGCCCTGCCGCCGCGCCACGGCCACGTATAACGCCAACAGAATCGACGCCGTGGCATTGATGGTCATCGAGGTTGAAATTGCGGTCAGGTCGATGCCATCGAACAGCCGCTGCATGTCTTCGATCGAATCGATGGCCACGCCGACTTTGCCAACTTCTCCAGCTGCGAGCGGGTGATCGGAATCGAGGCCGATTTGCGTGGGCAAATCAAAGGCTACCGACAGCCCGGTCGTTCCGTTCGCCAGCAGATACTTGTAACGCTTGTTCGACTCCTCGGCATCGCCCATACCGGCGTACTGCCGCATGGTCCACAGGCGGCCGCGGTACATCGTGGCCTGCACACCGCGCGTGTAGGGAAATTCTCCGGGATAGCCCACATCGCGGTCGTAGTCCCAGGCGGCGAGATCGTCGGGCGTGTAGAGGGGGCGCACGGGGATATGAGAAGACGTCTCTTCGCCGGCGAGGCGGGCGGCCCGCTGGGGCGCGGATTCGGCCGTCTTCAGTTGCGTCATGTTCTGCCTGTCTTTCTTCGCTTTTCTCTGACCGACGTTCGCGGTTAGCTCTTTGCTCTTCGCCTGACTCGCCAGAACGAACTCAGCCCGAACCAGGCGAACGAAATGGTGAAGCATATCGCCAGCAGCAAACGACCGGGGCCATTGGCGTGGCCCGACTGATATTTGGTGTACTCGCGGACACCAGCCATGGCCCCGACCCCGGCCATCGCCAGAAAGGTGAATCCGGTCACTTCCAGCCAGAGCAAATGCAGCACCCGTCCGAACGAACGCGCGCTGACGCGGATCCCGGCCAGCAGCGCCCGGCCCGTCCGGCTGCGCTCCACCAGATTGACGACCGCACGGAAGACGATCTTGATTTTTTGCACCAACTGGCCGTCGATCAAGTTTGTTGCCATCGGTCGATTTTAGCAGCGGGCGGGGGTACAATGACGATGGGCGGGATCACTAAACCTTGTGATGTCCCCCATGAGCGGCGTCCGATTCGAGGGGGATTCGTGGATCAGCAACTGAAGCAACTCATGAAGGAACTCGGAGAAGCGATCAACGAATCTCTGTCCGATTCCGAATCGATCGCCGAAGTCGTGGCCCGGATCAAGGAAGGCGGCTACGACATTTTCCTGGTTCTCGAAGCCACGATCGGCGTCAGCAAGCAAGGTGAACACACCACCGACAAGACTTCCCTGGTCTCGACGCTGAGCACCAATGCCGAGCTCAAAATCAGCGATCAGGATCTGAAGTTTCTCAAGTCGCTGCGCATCAAGATCGACGACGAAGAGGACGAGTAGAAGCCCGCGTGAGGCGGCGACATACAGTCTAGGTTTTTTTATCGCTTTGGTCAGGCGGCTGTCGTGTGCGAAGTTGCCTTCCGGGCAAAATCTTCCGACTTCCCAAAAAAATTTTCCCTTTCCCAAATAGGAAAAACCTTGCAGGTGAGGTCTTGCGGGCTGCTAAAATACGTTTTTCCTCATCTAAGTAGCTGCTCAGCAGCATCTTAAGTGTAAAGGGCCTTCGTCGAAAATGGCCTTCGGCGTGCACTTCAGGGTTTAGAAGTGTCGTCTTTTGGCCCGTTCCCCGCGGTCTTAAAAGTGCTAACTGTGGGATTACTCACTTTTTTTGGCAAGCCGCTAAGCCGGTAGCTGCATGAGGTGCTGGACATGGATTCCCAGGGTTCAGAATTGACGCTAGGCCTTCTTCCCGAGCATCGTACCCGCTGGGGAAGGTTCGTATTCAGTTATGGCGTGCAGACGCTGGTGCTGGCGTTCTTCGCGACTGCGGCTGTCATTTACCCGGAAGTCCTGGTATTGCCGGGGCACGACTACCACCTGGTCAGCCTGGTCAGCACTCCGCCCCCGGTTCCACAGGCTCCGGCGCCGGTCAAGCATATTCCCGTTCCTGTTCCCGTTCCAAAGATCACGGAACCGGTAACGCCGCGGCCCGAAGCTTTGCGTGTGCCTGCCGAATTGGTTCGGAAAAAGCTCCCCGTTCCCGAGGATCAGGCGCCCAAGATAACCCTGGCCGCCACGAAAGAACTTCTACCGGACGTGAAGCCGCTGATCCCCCGGCCACCGGTGAAGACGAACGTGTTCTCCGCGGGAAGCTCGGCCACGCCAACCATTGCGGCTGCGCCGCAGAAGGTGCAAACCGGCGGCTTCGGCGACCCGAACGGCCTACCCAATCGGGAGAGTCACGGCCGTCCGATCACGATCGCGCAGGCGGGCTCGTTTGATTTGCCCGCCGGCCCAGGCTATGGCAACGGCACCGGCGGATCGCATGGCGCGCGCGGAGTGGTCGCGAGCACCGGTTTTGGCAGCGGCGTCGCTACCGGCGACAGTTCCGGCACGGTTTCCGCGTCGCGGGGCACGGTTCGCCAGAGTGGCTTCGGGGACACTGACGTAGCCGCTCAGCCCAAGGCCAAGCCGGTCGAGGCCGCCGCCAAAACTTTGCCGGCTGAGATCACATTCAAGCCCCGTCCGGTTTACACTGATGAGGGACGGCAGCTTAAAATTCAGGGCGAGGTGCTGATCGACGTTGTCTTTTCGGCGAACGGGCAGATTCAGATTCTGAAAGTGGTCCGCGGCCTCGGTCACGGGCTGGACGAATCGGCGGTTCGCGCCGCGGAAAAAATTCAGTTTAAGCCCGCCCTGAAGGACGGCCATCCCGCCGATTCCGAGGCGGTGTTGCACATCGTGTTCGAACTGGCATCGTAGGTCATGCATCGGTCACGTATCATAGGTGAAATGAAACAAATCAAAATGCTGCGCTCTCTATCTGTACCCCTTGCGCTCTCCGTGGTCTGCTGCGCTGCGCTCGCGTTCTCCCAGACTCCGCCGGCAGAGACTCGGCCCACACCGCCGGAACCGCAGCTCTCCACGCGTGACGCCGCCAGCCAACAGGCGAGCGCTGCCGCCACCAGCTTCGACCAGGTTGTGGATCGAGCGATCGAGCGCGAACATTTCTTCATGGCGCAGATGAAGCAGCTTCATCCCCTGGTGGAGACTTATCTCCAGAATTTGAAGCAAGACAAAGAGCTCGATGCTCCCGTGCCTGTCAGCGACGTTTACTTCCTGGGCCGGCTGGATATGAGCAATGGCGCCGATGACCGCACATTCACCTCGCCCACTACGGCCGGACTGGGCAAACGCATGCTGAGCAAGCTGAGCAACGTTTATTCCATGAAGTTCCTGCCGCTCGGGTTTGCCCAGATGGTGGTGCTCGATGAGGATTTTCAGCGCCAGTTTTACGACTTCACTTTCGTGCGCCGCGAGTTTCTCGGCGAAGTGCGCTGCGTGGTCATCGACGTTGCCCCCAAGAAAGACGCGGGCAAGGGGCGGTTTCTGGGCCGCATCTGGATCGAAGACCAGGGCTACAACATCGTCCGCTTCAACGGCACTTACTATCCTCATCCGCGAGCCAGTTATTACCTGCACTTTGACAGCTGGCGACAGAACCTCCGCCCGGGAGGCGTCTGGCTGCCTTCGATGATCTATTCCGAGGAATCCGATCTCAAGTATCGACTGGGCCAGACGCTGAACTACAAGGCGCAGACCCGGCTTTGGGGCTACAACCTGAAGGATCTCCGCCGCAACTCCGAATTCACCGAGATCACGGTCGACGCCCCGCAGTCGGTGAAGGACCAGAGCCAGAAAGCCCAGGACGCTACGCCCATCGAGGCGCAGCGCCAATGGGAACGCCAGGCGGAAATCAACGTGCTTGACCGCCTGCAGCAGATCGGCCTGCTTGCGCCGGAAGGCGAAATCGACAAAGTGCTACTGACCGTCGTCAACAACGTGATGGTCACCAATAACCTCGACATCCAGCCCGAGATACACTGCCGCGTACTGATGACCACGCCGCTTGAGTCCTTCACCATTGGCCACACCATCGTGGTGAGCCGCGGCATGATTGACGTGCTGCCCGATGAAGCCTCGCTGGCCATGATTCTGACCCACGAACTGGCGCACATAGTGCTCGGGCATCACCTCAACACCAAACTCGCCTTCAACGACCGCATGTTCTTTCCCGACGAACGCACCTTCGAGCGCATGGATTTCGCGCGCGATAAGAACGAAGAAGAAGCTGCCGACAAGAAAGCCATCGAACTGCTGAACAACTCGCCCTATAAGGACAAGCTCAACAACGCCGGATTGTTCCTCAAGGCGGTCCAGGCCCACGCTCCGCAGCTGAGGAATCTGATCCGCGGGCACCTTGGCGACAGCCTGCTCAATGGCGACGCCACGCGGATGTCGTCATTGATGACCGCCTCGCCGCAACTCGATCCGAAGAAGGCGGACCAGGTCGCGGCGCTTCCTCTCGGTGGCCGGGTCAAGGTCGACCCGTGGAACGATCAACTGGAATTGATCAAGACTAAGCCCGTCGCCATCACCAACCCAGCCGACAAGATGCCGTTTGAAGTGACGCCCTTCTTCCCGTTCCTCACGCGGCTAGCTTCCGCCACGGCTCCAGAAAAAACGGCGCCGGAGAGGACAGCGGCAGCTCCGTCGGGCCAGTGAAAACGGCAAGGTTTCAAAGTTGCAGAGTTTCAAGGTTTCTAAGTCTGAACCGTACGGGGTAGGACGCTCAAGAGCCTAAGGTTAAAACTCGGAAGACTCGAACCTTTCCCTTGGAAGAGAACCAGCAGGAAAAACTAGGGGAAGCCCCCTGCCCAACGCAGCGGGGCTTGATCTTGCAGACTATTGCGACAAGCTGCTTCCGACTTGCGAAAACACGTTGTTGGCGTTGCTGCCGATCAGCCGGACCGTGCCGATCACGATCACCAGGATTACCGCGAGCATGACCGCGTACTCGGCAACGTCCTGGCCGCTGTCGTCCGCCCAAAATTTGTGAATTGCTTGGATCACTTTTTGCCCCCTTCATCGACGACACGCCCTTGCTTTAGCCACACCTCAGGACAATAGTCTGCCGCCGTATGATTATAAAGGTATCGTGAATTGCGCCCTCTACCCAATAGCACACCAGTGACTATGTATAGCACTATCGTGCCATTACTCGGCACTATTCTGCACAACTCAGTGATTCCCCTTAGACCACAATCAAACCTGTCGATTACACGATCGTTTTCAGGGGAAGTCCCTGGTTCACCGCGAACAGGGCCAGCTCCAAACGGGTGGAAACCCCCAGTTTGTCGAAGATATTGCTGAGGTGGTGCTTCACCGTATCTTCGCTGATTTTGAAGTACTCGGCGATTTCCCGGTTGGCATAGCCCGCCACCACGGCGGAGACAATCTCCAACTCCCGCGGCGTGAGGCCGAATTTCTTCTGTTTGGCTTCCTCGTTCGTAGTCTGCATGAGGTTGCGCAGGTACTGCACCAGATTCGAGACGCTTTCCCGCCCCACCCAGTATTCCCCGGCCATCACCGCATGAATGCTTTTGAGCAACAGTTGGGTGGCGGAGTCTTTCAACACCACGCCGCGCGCTCCCAGTTGCAACGCCTCCACCATCTGCTTCTTTTCGACCGCCGCGGTCAGCAGGATGATGCGCACCGCGCCGGCCGCGCCAGTGCTCGTGTTGAGGTCGCGCAGCGCATCGAGGCCGGTGTGGTGCGGCATGGCGAGATCCAGCAGGAGGATGTCGGGCTTGATCTCGGTGGCTAGTTTCACCGCCTCGTGGCCGTCGCAGGCTTCGCCCACCACTTTCATATCGCCTTCCGATTCGAGCAGGCGCCGCAGCCCGTCGCGGAAAATGGGGTGATCGTCGGCGATCACAATGCGAATGGGATAAATTCGTCGATCCATTATTGGCTTATCCATGACTTGCTTGTCCGCGGTTGGCCTATCCGTCGCTGGCCTATCCGTCGTTGACCTGTCCGTCGTTGAGCGATCCATGATTGGCCTTTCTCGCCGGCGGAATCCGTACCTCCAGCCGAGCGCCGTGCCCCGGTGTCGATTCTATCGTGAGTTCGCCCGCCAGCAGGCGCACCCGTTCCCGGATTACCGCCGGCCCCTTGCCGGAAGTTTCCAGTTCCGCATCCGACAGCTTTCCGGAAAATGAAAATCCTTTGCCGTCGTCCTCGACCGTCAATTGCAGATTACCCGTCCGCTGCGCCAGTCGTACCAGCACATGGTGGGCTCCGCTGTGCTTGCGCACGTTGACCAGGCTCTCCTGCACAATGCGCGCCAGTTCCCGGCAACCTTTCTGCGCCAGGTCCACCTGCTCCAGTTCGCTGACGAACTCGGCTGCGATTCCCGTCTCCCGCCGAAAGCGCTCCACCGTATCGGAAATGAAACCCAGAAGCCGGTCCGCGGTCACCTCGAAGGACTTCATCGCCTGCATCAATTCGCGCAGCTTCAGAACTTCTTCGCGCAGCAGTTTCTGGATCCTCCCCAATTCCGCGTTCACTACCGGCGCTTGTGTTCCGGACTGGCGCCGCAGCACGTCCAACTGCATTTCCACCGCGATCAGCGATTGAATGGCTCCATCGTGAAGTTCGCGCGCGAACCGCGCCCGCTCCAGCGCTCCGGCCCGTTCGCGCAGCCGGCGCATCAGGTACACGTTGTAAATCGCAGGACCGACCTCGCGGGTGAATTCCTGCAGAAACCGCAATTCCTCTTCCGGCGCCCCCATCATCCGCGGATCGAACAGGAAGGCGCGGCCCGACCACTCGTTCCCGAACAGCAACCCCACCGAAACCAGCGCGTCAAATTTTTCCACTCGCGCCAGCGCACTCATGAATTCCGTGCTTACGTCGCGCAGCCGTTTTCCGTTGCGATCGAGCAGCACGGTGTAAAAACCGTCCGCACTACGGCGCGCGTAAATCGCGTCCGCCGGCGAGTCGAACATATACGCCTTTTCGCTTTCCGGTAAAGCCTCCCGCCAGTACAGCGCTTCGGCGGCCTCGGCGCCGCGTTTCACCTCGGCCAGAAAGACCCGGTAACTGTTCACTTCCTGCGAGGCGCTCAGCACCCGGGACGCCCCATAGATGCTCATCACCTCCCCAAGAATCTGCTGCAGGGTCCCGGTCAGTCCCGCCTCGACCCGCGTCGAACTGAGCACGCGCGTGATCACGGCGCGCTCCGCCCGTACTTTCTTCTGGTTCTCAGACATGTAGCCGAGCAGGAGTCCGAGCACAAGCAGATACACCGAAAACATGAACAGTTGTTGCGGATCCAGTTCCCGCACGCTTACGCCGAGTCGTGGCAGGTGCACCATCCGCAGCCACTGATCCATCCCCGATTCCAATCCAGCGCGTACCAGGAACGCTTCCGCCCACAGCAGAACCACCGCCGTAGCCGCCGTGCCGACCGTCTCCCACAGCCCCCAGCGATAGGCGGCGGCGGCCATCACAAACACGAAGAACAGGAAGAAAGGCCCGCTCTGCGCCGTGGCGAACAGGGAAATCAACACCGGCCAAAGGATGTCCACGGCGTGCACCACCAGGCGAAACGCCGTGGTCGACTGCGGCCGGAAGCGCACCAGCAGCATGACGACGACCGCGTTCACCAGGTAGACCGTCAGCAGCCAGTAGAGCCAGCGCGAATAGGCAAGGCCGCGCACCGGCGCCATCCAAAGAGCCAGTTCGGCCGCGATCGTCAGCGCCACCCGCGCCGTGGCCAGCCAGCGCTCGGTGCGCCGGATTTCGCCCGCGCTCAGCGGCGCCCGGAAACGCCACAGATCGCGGTATCGAGGCATCATCCAGGAAGAGATTCTCGTCGCCAAGCGATTCATGCTAAAGTGGAGCGCCTAATTCTAAAGGCAACCGCAGCTAAACTCCATGAGCTTCTTGCCTCTGCAATTCTCACTTCTCACTTCTGCCCTGACCGGCCGCAGAAGAGCTACGGTTTCGATTGGGCCACCGCTTAAGCGGCGCCATAAGCTGTTGCGAGTGTAAAGTTGGGGCTTTTCTGTCTCCGGCGCCGCGGCCAGCCGCGTCTCTACAGGAAATCAGACGCACCTTCAGGTTGGGCATCGGAATAGATAAGGTTACTTTAGTCACGCCCTCGACCCCATATCGCACTCTAGAATGAAATCGGAGTAGTTTGCCTTGGCCGCACTCACTAAACTCTGGGTCTCTCTACTGGTTGCGCTGGTTCTCGCCCAGACGGCAGCTTCTCTGCTCATGCCCAGGGGCGCTGCCCTTACCATCGCCAGCGACCTCATCCAGGGCGCTCTTCTGCTCGCTGCCACCGCCGCCTTCCTGGCCAACACCTCGCGCGCGCGCTGTGCCACTCTCCACATCCGGCTCTTTTGGATCCTCATGAGCGTGGGCATGATCTTCTGGCTTACCTACCAGGGAATGTGGAATTACTTTGAGGTCTTCAAGCGTCAGGATGTGCCCAATCCCTTCCTGGGCGATGTCGTTCTGTTCCTGCATCTGGTGCCGATGATCGCCGCTCTCGCCGTGCTTCCTCATCTCCGGGAGGGCGAGCGCGACGAGCGCGTCCGCATGCTCGACTTTACCCTCCTGCTCATCTGGTGGGTCTTCATTTATGTATACACCGTCATCCCCTGGCAAACCGTGCAGGTCGATGAAGCGGTTTACAGCGCCAATCTCAACAACGCGTATCTGACCGAGAAACTCGTGTTCCTAATCGCGCTGGCCATTCTCGCCTATACCGCATCCGGCGGCTGGCGGCAGGTCTACGGACAGTTGCTCGGCGCCAGCGCACTCTATGCCTCCAGTTCCTATGTCGCCAACTGGGCCCTCTACCACAAGCTCTATTACAGCGGCAGCATCTACGACATCCCGCTCACCGTTTCCATCGCCTGGCTGGCTGCGGCTCCCCTGCTCGCTCTGCGCCTCGATCTGTCCGACGCCAGGCCATCGCAGCCTGTGCTCGCCGTCTGGATCACGCGGCTGAGTATGCTCGCCCTGTTCAGCCTCCTGTGGACGGCCATGCACTGCGAACTGGACCCGAGGCTTCCGCCTGCGGTCAAGTCCTTCCGCATTACCGTAAGTCTGGTGACCATGGTGGTGATGGGCATCGTGGTTTTCTGGCGGCAACGGCTGCTTCGATCCGAGCTTTCGCAGTTTCTCGAAAGGTCCCGAACCTCTTTCGACGACCTTAAGAATTTGCAGGAGAAGCTCATTCAATCCGAGAAGCTGGCCTCGCTCGGCCAGTTGGTGGGCGGAGCCGCCCACGAGATCAACAACCCGCTTACCGCCATGCTGGGATACTCCGACCTGCTCAGTGCGTCCAACCTGCCGCCCGCGGAACAACTCCAGGCCGCGCAAATCGGCGAGCAGGTGCGCCGCACCACCACGCTGGTGGCGAGCCTGCTCACTTTTGCCCGCCAGGCTCCGGCCCGGCTGGCCCCTGTCGACATCAACTCCGTGCTGCAAGCCGCAGTGCGGCTGTTAGGCCCGCAACTCGAGGCGGGCGCCATTTCGGTCCGGATCGAACTCGCGCCTTCGCTTCCGCTCGTGCTCGCCGACTCGAACCAGATTCTCCACGTCTGCATGCACCTTGCCGGACAGATCGGCGGCCAACTCGATCGCGAAAACCACTCCACTGTGTTCGTTCGCACGCACAGCGAAGGCGGTCTGGTTCTGGTTGACTTCTGCTCTTACGATCCATCTTCGCAGCCGCCTTCGTACCCGTTGCCGCTCAACTCCGAAGGCGAGAACAAGCCTTCTACCCTTTCGCTGAACGCCTGCTGCCGCATCGTCGAGGAACATGGCGGCCGTCTCTGGCAGGCTTCGACGCCCGCTAACCCCGCTTTCCGGATGGAACTGCAAGCCGCGGCAAACTCGGCAATCCGCTCCTCGCTCGCCGCGGCCGGCCGGGCGGCGGCCCGCAGCGGCTCGTAAGTTCAAGGTTTCAGAGTTTCAAGGTTTCAGAGTTTCAAGGAGAAGGCCGGCGTTGCCAAGGGCTAACCTTGAAACTTTGAAACCTTGAAACCTTCTCTCTTCAACTGTCCGCAGGCCGCAAAAATATCGCGGCCTCGGGGGCGGCGCACAAAGGCCAGGATTCCCGCGTCCACCAATATTTGCCGGAACGCCGCCACCCGCTCCTGTTCGGGCGTTCGATACGGCAACTCCGTCCCCGGATTCAGCGCGATCAAATTGATTCTCGCCCGCATTCCCCGCACCAGCTCCACCAGTTCGCGCGCCTGCTCCGGAGCGTCGTTCACGCCCTCGATCAGCACATACTCAAACGTCATACGCTCCCGGGTGCGCAGCGGAAACTCCCGCGCCGCTTTCATCAACTCCGCGAGATTCCACTTCCGATTTAGCGGCATCACTTGGCTGCGCAACGCGTCATTCGATCCATTCAGCGAAATCGCCAGCTTCGGCCGCACCGACTCCTGGCCGAAATCGCGAATTCGCGGCACAATTCCCGCCGTCGACACCGTCATCCGCGACTCCGGAATCCCTACGCCCTCCACCAGCAGCCGCACCGACTTCATGAAATTGTCGTAGTTCAAAAAGGGCTCGCCCATGCCCATGAATACGATGTTGACGCGCTGCAGCGGAGGCTCGACTCCCTGCTCGCGCAGCACGGCCGCGATCTGCCCGACGATTTCTCCCGCCTCCAGATTGCGCTTGACCCCAAGCAGCGCTGTGAAACAGAACTTGCAATTCACCGCGCATCCTACCTGGCTCGAAACGCAAATCGTCGACCGACGCCAGCCCGCCGCTGAAGACGTCCCACCCTCAATCTCGTCGCCCGCTTCGCTGCCGTCGCCGATCTCGCCGCCATCTCCCTCCGGCATCCAGACTGTTTCGACGGTCTCGCCATCGGAGAGCTCAATCAGATAGCGGACCGTGCCATCGGTCGACACAAACGTACGCGCAATCTTCGGGAGCCCGACCTCCCAGCCTTGTTCCGCCAGACGAGCGCGATACTCAAGCGGCAGCGTCGAAACCTGATCCAGCCGATCGATCTTCTGCCGGTATACCGCGTCAAATAATTGTTGGCCCCGGTAAGCGGGCTGTCCCGTGCCCAGCGCAAGATTGGTGAGTTCCGGCAGGTTAAGTCCTAAGAGCGCATTGGATGGCGGGCTCGGCATTGGACCGCAGGTCGCTTCCTTCTTCCAGTTTAACGCGGCAATCCTCGGTCATCATTTTGTTCAAGAAATCGCGACTCACGAGCTTCATCGCATCGCGACGGCCAACATAATCTGGCTAGTCCGGAATTCGAATGCTGCCATCCTCCGCTATCGAGAAGGATGGATTCCAGGCCACCTCCCAGAGAAACGCGTCTGGGTCGCAGAAGTACCCCGAGTAGCCGCCCCAGAAGGCCTCCTGGGCGGGCTTGATCAACCTTGCGCCTGCGGCTACAGCATCTTCGAGCACCGAGTCGACTTCTGCTCGATTGCGGGTGTTGTAAGCGAGCGAAACTCCGCTGAAGCCGTGGCCGTCGTGAGCGATATTGGCGTCCTTCGCAAGCTCGTTTCGCGGGAACAAGGCAAGGGCTATGCCGCCTGCCTGGAAGAATACGATGCCTTCTGCCTTAGCCATTGATCGCCGCCATCCGAGGCGCTCATAGAATTCCCTGCTGCGCTCCAGATCCGCCACGCCCAGCGTGATTATGCTGACGCGCTGTTCCATATGCCCCTCCTCGGTCGGCGACTCCACAAGTTCGGCGCGTCGCACGTAACGCAAAACTGACCATAAGCAAAATGACCCAGCACTGAAAACACCCTTCGCGGTTCCCGAATCGAGGAAGGCGGTAGCCGAGTATTATGCCGGAGAATCGCCGTAAGTTTAACAAAACAAGGCTGAACTTCAACCCGTGCCGCACAGCCTCGGATTGTGGGAGAATAGCACGAGTAACCCGCCCTGGAATTCATACTCGTATTCGAACGTCATAACCAGGAAACTCACGGTAAGAAGCATAATGGTAAAAGAAACCCGCAGCATTCGTCGTCAGGTTCTGCCGAACGGACTGACCGTGATCACCGAGCAGATGCCGCACATTCGCTCGGTCGCGATCGGAGTCTGGCTGAAGTCTGGCTCGCGCGACGAAGATTCGGAATGGAATGGCATTTCGCATTTCATCGAGCACATGGTGTTCAAGGGCACGGAAACGCGCTCCGCGGAAGACATTGCCCGCCAGGTCGATTCCATCGGCGGCAACATGGATGCGTTCACGGCGAAGGAATGTATCTGCTTCAACATCAAAGTCCTCGATGAACACCTTCCGCTCGCCATGGACGTCCTCACCGATCTCGTGCTTCATCCGGTCTTCGATGCCGGCGACATCGCCAAGGAGCGCGGCGTCATTCTCGAAGAAATAAAAATGGATCAGGACAATCCCGACTACCTGGTCCACGAAATCTTCACCCAAAGTTTCTGGAAGGACCACTCTCTCGGGTTGCCGATTCTGGGCACGCGCGAAACCGTGCGAAAATTCGAGCGCCCCGTGGTCTCCCGCTTCTATGGACACCACTTCGCTCCCGGCAATCTCATCGTCAGCGCCGCCGGCAATCTCGACCACAAACATTTTGTCGAACTGGTCGAGAAGTATTTTGAGCACGTGAAGCCGGCGAAGAACGGATTGCTCTCGCCCCAGCCCAAGACTTTTTCCCGCATCAACCTGCGCAACAAGAAATCGCTGGAGCAGGTTCAGATCTGCATCGGCGTCCCCTCGCATCCCATGGCGCACGAACGCCGCTACGCTTCTTACATCTTGAATACGCTGCTTGGTGGGGGCATGAGCTCGCGCCTGTTCCAGAACATCCGCGAGCGCCAGGGACTTGTCTACTCGATTTACAGCGACCTGAATCCGTATCGCGACACCGGCTCCATGTGCGTGTACGCGGGCACCTCGCGCGCTTCGGCGATCAAAGTTATCGAGTGCGTGGTCGAGGAATTCCGCAACCTGAAGACCACGCCTGTCCCCGAGGAAGAACTGCGCCGCTCCAAGGACCAGCTCAAGGGCAGCCTCATGCTCTCGCTCGAATCTTCGACCGCGCGCATGTCGAACCTGGCCCGCCAGGAAATGTATTACAACCGCTTCTACGGACTCGACGAACTTATCGAACACATCGAAGCCGTCACCATCGGCGACCTGCAGCAAACGGCCGAAGAATTTTTCCGCACCGAGCAGATCGCAGTAACGATTCTTGGCAACTTGACCGGCCTGAAACTAACTCGCGACCAGCTGACCTGCTAACACGGTTCGTGGAGAAAGATTCGTGTGGGGACGGGGGCCTACGCAGCCGTGCGCAGCACGGCACTCCACCCGGTAGTGGGCTACTTTGAATTTTGGTCACGCTCTAAGGCGCTAATCTCTCGCCGAATCTTCTCAATCCGCTTTTTGATTTCACTCGCCAAATGCCCCAAATCCGGCCTTGTTTCCAGATCAGGCAAGAGTTTTTCCAGAAAGGCTAACTCGTCTTTAAGTATCGGCAGCCGAATCATAGGAATTTGCTTAAGCTACTTGTCTTTCCGCCCTCCGCTGCTCATTAGGCTCCCCAGAGGGCAACTAAATTCTCCACGCTCCAAGGGCTGATCTGTAACGCCAGCCGCCATAGCCGGGGAAGTGCGAAGTGTACGATGAATCTTGATAAAGTTGTAGGCGAAAAAGTAGCTCACTGCCCCCCACGCGACACTGCCTCCCGACGCCGCGTGTTATTCTGTTGCGCTATTTTCATAACGGATTCCTCAATGTCCCTGCGCATCGCGGGCTTCATCCTCGCCGCCGTGGTCCTTATCGGCTACCGCGTGATCAAGCGGCGCACCCAGCCCTCCGATCTGCACGAGCGCTGGAGTCTCTCCACCCTGTTTCTGGCCAGCGCGCTCACCCTGTTCGCGGAACTCGCGCTCATCCGCTGGGTCGCCACCGAAGTCCGCGTCTTTGCCTATGTAAAAAACCTGGCGCTGCTGCTCTGTTTTCTCGGCTTCGGACTAGGCTGCGCGCTGGCCCGCCAACGCCCGCGCTGGCAGACGGCCGCGACCGCCCTGCTGGGATTGATCGTCGTCGTTCGTATGCCTTGGCGCGGCGCGGAGATCATGGAAACTCTCTCGCAATACCTGGGCGCCGCGCAGGACGTCAAGATATGGGCCACCGGCACTATGCACGACACCAGCGGCTTTCTGCTGGCCGTGGCTGTGACCATCCTCCTGCTCTTACTGATCACTTACATATTCATTCCCATCGGACAAACCGTCAGCCGGCAGATTGAACTCGCCCCACGCCCACTCTACGGCTACTCCTGGAATCTGGCCGGGAGTCTGGTTGGCATCCTCGTATTCTTTGCCGTGTCGTGGCTGGCGCTGCCGCCGGCGGTATGGTTCACTATCGTTCTGGTGGCTATGGCGCTGCTGCAGGCGAACCGCAGCGATACTATCCGGATCGCCGCTGCCGTTTTGCCCGTGGCGATCCTGCTCATCGATCCTGCCACTCCACACCACTTCAACCTCTGGACTCCCTACCAGCAGATCGAACTCGAGGACGAAAATTTTCCCGATGGCGAACTTTCCCGCACCCAGATTCGCGTCAATCACACCGGCTACCAGGTGATTGTGAATCTCTCTGCCGATTTCCTGGCTCGGCATCCCAATCTGCTGCGCGAAGCGCCGGACGAGAATCCTTACAATCTGCCTTTCCGTTTCACGACTCCGAACCCAAGCGTACTGATTGTCGGTTCGGGCACCGGGAATGACGTTGCCGCCGCTCTGCGCAATCACAGCCGCGCCGTCGATGCCGTGGAAATCGATCCTAAGATTCTTGACCTCGGCCGCCGTCGTCACCCCGAACATCCCTATGACGATCCGCGCGTGTCCGCCCATCTCACCGACGCCCGCGCCTTCATGAAGCGTACCCCGGCGCGCTACGACTTAATTCTTTTCGGATTGCTCGATTCCCACACCCAGCTCTCCGACTATGCCAACATGCGCCTGGACAACTTCGTTTACACCGAGGAGTCTTTCCGCGAAGCGCGCGCGCTGCTCGCACCCGACGGCGTTCTGTTCATCAAGTTTCAAATCAATCATCCTTTTGTAGGACGACGGCTGGCCGAAATGCTGACCCGCACTTTTGGGAAGGCGCCCGTGGTTTTCCGCGCGACTTCGAGTTACTCCGCGGACGCCACCTGCTTTTCCATCTCGCCCTCGGGGCAAGTGGAAGCCAGCCTGGCCGCCGATTCTCGATTGAGTGAGTTTGTCGCTGTCCGGCGTCCGGCGTTCCTCGCCTTGCCCGAAGTTGCCGTCACCACCGACGATTGGCCCTATCTCTACCACCAGGGACACTGGATTCCCGGCATCTTTTACCTGCTCAGCGCGCTCGTCATTCTGCTCGCCGCGGCATTCTATTTTCAGATTCCCGAAGCTCGCACCCGTGTTCCATCGCTTTTCTTTTTCAGCATGGGCGCGGGATTCCTGCTTCTGGAGACGCAGGTCGTTAGCCGTCTGGCTTTGTATTTTGGGACCACCTGGCAAGTCAACGGCATCGTGATCGCCGCTATTCTGTTCGCACTTCTTCTGGCGAACTTCGTGATCGAAAAACAACAGCGCGCGTGGCCGCGCTCCTGGACTTTAATCGGCATCCTGGTTGGCATCGCCTGCGCCTACTTCGTACCCTTCCAGCGCATTCCCGGCTCGGCGGCACTGGTCGGCTCCTTCGCTGCCATCGTCTTCGCTATCCCGGTTTTCTTTGCCGGATTGTTGTTCGCCTCGGAATTCCGCTCGGCTGACTCCCCCGCCGCCGCTCTCGGCGCCAACATGCTCGGAGCGGTGGTCGGAGGTTTGCTTGAAAACCTGTCACTGATCGTCGGGATGAAGGCGCTCCTGCTGGTAGCCGCCGTCTTGTATTCGATGGCAGCCCTAGGCTTCCTGGGACTGCCGTCGCCCCGGCCCGATGGAGGCAGTTAGCCCCAAACTTGGCAGTATACCCCCCTCCGTCCGCTTGCTATTCTAGAAGCCGGAACCGCGTATAGAACCGCACCGCCGGCCCAGAAGCTGAAAGCCAGGAGCCAGAAGCCAGCAGCCTCTTGCGAATTGCTACCCCATGCAAACGGTGATCGACATTTTCGCGGAGATCTTTGGCACCCTCTGGGCGCACAAACTGCGTTCGTTCCTGACCATGTTCGGCATCGCCTGGGGTGTCGGCTCCCTGCTCTTGCTGGTCGGCCTCGGCGAGGGCTTCCGAACCGGCAACCAGCGCGGCCTTTCGGAATACGGCGAAAACATCATGATGCTCTTCCCTGGCCGCGCTCCCGTGGTTGCGGGCAGCATGAACTCCGCCCGCGAGTACCGGATCACCTACCAGGACTACCTCGACATCCGCAAAGAATCTCCCCACATTCGCGCCGTCACTCCCGTTCTCACCACCAACGACGTGCATGCGGTCAGCGAGTTCGCCAGCGCCAGCGGCCAACTCACCGGCGCCGAGCCGCAATACAACGGAATCCGCTTCCTCCCGCTGAAGCTGGGACGCTGGCTCAACGACCTCGACGAAGCTCAGAAACGCAACGTCGTCGTTCTCGGCGATGAGATGACCCGCAACCTTTTTCCTGGACGTCCCGCCGTCGGCTCGTTCATTCTGCTCAATGGCTATCGCTTCGAAGTCATCGGCACGCTGAAGCGCGTCGGCCGCGGCGACGACAATTCCACCAACACCCGCGCCTACATTCCCTTCCAGGTCATGCGCAGCGATTTCCCGCTCAAGGGCGAAGAGGCCTACGACGCGATTTCGTTCCTCAACTATCAGCCCCGCGTGGCCGACGAACACTTGCTTGCGCAGGATGAGGCGCGCCGCGTCATCGCCCGCAATCACCACTTCGATTATCACGATGAAGACGCCTTCGAAGGCTGGGACACGGTCAAGCAAGCGCAAATGATGGGCACCATCTTCGATGCCATGAACGAATTCCTCGGCACCGTCGGCCTGATCACGCTCGCGCTCGGCGCCATCGGCGTTATCAACATCATGCTCATCGCGGTCACCGAGCGCACTCGCGAAATCGGATTGCGCAAAGCTCTCGGCGCCACCAACCGCAGCATCATGCTGCACTTTTTCGCGGAGGGAGTTATTCTCACGCTGGTCAGCGGGTTAATCGGCATGGGCCTGGCTGGCGGGCTCATGGCGCTGTTCAGCAATTACAACGGTCCCGGCGGCTTCGATCCGCCGCGGCTCGTTGCAAAAACCGCGGTCCTCGCCATTGCCAGCCTTACGCTGGCAGGCGTCGCAGCCGGACTCTATCCCGCGCGCAAGGCCGCTCGTCTGGAGCCGGTCGAGGCCCTGAGGCAGGAATGAGAAAGGATTTTGTAATTTGGCAATCGGGTAATTTTGTAATCTAGAATCGTGCGCCTTCTGGTTTTCAAATTACCAAATTACCCAACTACCAAATTACCAAATGGATTTCTTAAGATGATGCGCGACCTGCTCCAGGAGTCCTACAACGCGATGCGCCACAACCGGCGCCGCACCGCGCTCACCATGCTGGGCATGGCCTGGGGCATCGCTACCGTCGTCATGCTGCTCGCTTACGGCGATGGCTTCGGCCGCGCCTGCGCTAACATCTTCGCCAACTTCGGGACCAAGCTCATGATCGTGGTTCCCGGCCGCTCCTCCATGCAAACCGGGGGCGAGAAGGCCGGCGCGCAAACCCGCGTCACGCTCGACGACGTCGACCTGCTCACGACCAACATCCCGCAGATCATCCACATCACTCCCAGTTGCAACAAGCGGGCCACCGTGCAATACGACACTCGCTCCTACACGATGGACGTCAACGGCGAATACCCCAACACCTTCGACATCCGCGCTCTTGGCCTGGCGCAGGGACGCTTCTACAACCCCGAGGATCAGATCCAGCGCGCGCGCGTGGCGGTCATCGGTTCCGAAACCAAAGAGAAACTTTTTTCGGGACGCAACGCCCTGGGCGAGCACATTCGCGTCGATGGCATTAGCTTTGAGGTCATCGGCGTGCTCGCCCCCAAAATGCAGGCTGGCGACGACAACATCAATCGCGTCGTCTACGTGCCCTTCACCACTGTCGGCGACCTCGTGGACACTCACTACCTCGGCTCCATCTGGTTTAACTATGAGACCAACGACTATGAACGGATCGAGCAATCGGTGCGCTACATCATGGCCGCGCAGCACAAGTTCAATCCCGCCGACCGCCGCGCCCTGTTTGTCTTCAATCTAATGGTGCAGGTCCACCAGTTCGAGGTCATCACTATCGGCCTCCGAGTTCTGCTGGCTTTCATCGGCACGCTCACTCTGGGCATAGGCGGCGTCGGCCTGATGAACATCATGCTGGTTTCCGTCACCCAGCGCACGCGCGAAATCGGCGTCGAGAAGGCGCTGGGCGCGCGCCGCCGGCATATCTTTTTCCAGTTTCTGGCCGAGGCGCTCACCATCACTTTCATCGGCGGACTGCTCGGCATTATCCTGGCTTACGTGGTTTCGCTCACCGTCGGCAGACTTACGCTGTACAGCGCCATGGCCAAACACGCCGAGGCGGGCGACATCCGGCTTATGATCAATCCTGTCGCCCTGGTGGTGGCCGTGCTCATCCTCACCGCGGTTGGACTGATCAGCGGCATGGTCCCGGCGATCCGCGCCTCCCGCCTCGACCCGATCGAAGCCCTCCGCTACGAATAAAAATGGCCTGTGAGAGACGGGGCTTGCCCCGCCTTGCTCTCGCGCTACGCAACTTGTCCCGTGTTTGTCCCGTCTTACGGAGACGCGGCATGCCGCGTCTCTACCGAAAGTCGGCCGCTGCGCGAATCAAACTTTTCCGCCGACTAGCCCGACGTTTTTTCGCTTGCTAAAATCTTTAGGTCAGCAGAAACATTCAATTCGAAGTAGTGTTATCGCATCTGGAGGATGACAAAAAAATGAAAAAGCTGATTGGATTGCTCGTGATTTGTTTCGTGTTTTCTCTCTCAGCCCTGGCACAACATGAAGAACATGCAGGGGGCGCCCGGCCCGAGGTCGGTGGCGGCCGTCAGAACATTCCGGCCCACGGTCCGGCGCGCGTAAAGAGCCCGCATCCGGCCGAGGAGAACCGCAAGTTCAACGACAAGGCAGGACATCCCGAAGCTCCTCACGTTCATGCCAACGGACAATGGGTGGGCCATGATACCGGCCGCAACGATCCTCATTACCATTTGGATCATCCGTGGGAGCATGGCCGCTTCACCGGCGGTTTCGGTCGCGGACATGTCTGGCACCTGGGCGGCGGTGGCCCCGGCCGTTTCTGGTTCGGCGGCTTCTTCTTCTCCGTATCTCCCTACGACTTTGGCTACTGTAGCGACTGGCTCTGGGATTCGGACGACATCGTTATTTACGAGGACAACGATCACATCGGCTGGTACCTGGCCTACAACGTCAGGCTCGGAACCTACGTCCACGTGCAGTTTCTGGGAACGTAGAGCGGCGAGATTCCCGTAACGCAGTTTTTCGGACGGCCCCAGCCTGTGTGCGAACCGCAGAGGCTGGGGCCGTGACAGTGCGGAAGGCTGTCGCTTCGCGTGTCGTTGGAGCGAATCTAGAGTTGCTGTGACCTCGAACTGCTGCCGAGCTGCGCTCGGCTTGGACCCTTCGACTTAGCTCAGGGTAGGCTCGCGAGGGCGCCCGTCCCCACACGAGCGGGCCAGCGAAAGACGAAGAGCGTCCTTCAAAAATCGACGGTCTTGACGTCGATGAACTGGCCGACTAGGCCGAAGATCTGACCGGGGTTCTTCGAATTGTTCGGGTTGTACTCCAAGGCGTCGATGGTGGTGTCGTAGATGCTGAGCGATCCGCCCTGGACCACATACACCACATCTTGCGCCATTCCGTCACCGCGTTTGGCGATGGGCTGGAGCCCGGTCGCGTCTCCGTTCGCGGGAGGAATTACGACGCCACCCGCCGGAACGCTCCCCACGGCAGTG
>Ga0181523_10000440_pt1 | contig 46878 bp, 44 predicted proteins | sample PEATcosm2014_Bin_43_FD_119752 | JGI IMG/M metagenome (GOLD analysis project Ga0181523, IMG submission 119752) | Peatland microbial communities from MTU Mesocosm Facility, Houghton, MI, USA - PEATcosm2014_Bin05_30_metaG | ecosystem: Environmental > Terrestrial > Soil > Wetlands > Peat | place... | reverse complement strand
TCGGTCTCACATAGCCTTTTCTCACCCTTTCCACCGCTGTAAGGCTTTCCGCGATACAATCGGCCTGGGCGCGACACTAACGGCCGCTCCTTTGGAGCGTGCCGGCTTGACGAACAATGGAGGCACGATTTCTCCGAGAACCGCGAGCCGTCGCCGTGACTGTGCTGGCGGTCTTGACGCTGTTGTTTTGCTGGAACGGCGTTAGTTGGGCTCTTCGGCCGGGGCTGTTCCTGTGGGCCGATGAACTGGGGAATCTGCCGTGGCTCATGGAAACCCCGTACCGGGCCATACTGCACGTCCTCCCACAATACGGTTACAACGACCGGCCCACGGGACAGGCTCTGGAGCGCGCCTTGTATGAACTGTTTGGCTTCGACTACAGGCGCCAGCTCTCCTGTTTTCTTTGCATCCACTTCGCCAATTGCGCTTTGGTACTTCTGCTATTTCGACGCCTCGGTGTCAGCCTGCCGGTCAGCCTGGCGGCTACGGCTTTCTTCGGAAGTCTAAGCACAACGGCCCAGGCCGCAACCTATATCGGGGCGTCTTTCGATGTTCTCTGCACGTTCTTTCTGCTGGGCAGCATCCTTACCGCGTTGGCAAGGAGATGGTGGTGGTGGTATTCGAGCGCATGCCTGTTTCTACTGGCTCTGCGAAGCAAGGAGTTCGCCATTATGACACCTGTCCTTCTTACCGTGCTGCTGGTGGGCTATGAGTGGGGATCACCTTGGAAGCGAATTGTCACATCTCTGGGCCGCCGATTGTGGCTGCACTATCTGATTCTATTGATATTCGGACTCCGGTATCTGTCGTTTCTGACTGCAATTCGGGCTTCCTTGATTCAACACGGCCCATATTACGTCAAAGCAACCTTCGGCACGGTAATAAGTTCCTTATGCTACTACGCAGCGCTTATATTTACCCTGGAGTATAGCGGTGTTGCCGTAATTGTTACAGGCATCGGGCTGCTTGTAATGCTGGCCTACGCGATCTGGCGCCGTCATAGCGGGATTGTTTTCGGTATTGCGGCGTACATATTAACGTTACTACCGGTGGCCCTGCTTCCGAACATTCGCCAACCACCCTATGTTTACGGTCCACAGATTTTTCTCATTCTGGCAATTTGCCTGTGCTTGGAAAGCGTCCTCGCCATGCTGCCGACATCGGAGATTGGGCGACGGGCAGGGACCATTTGTATTGCTGTACTGCTTCTGGCGGGCGCCTATGCGATCAGGACGAGCGCCTATTTTCAGGAGAGAATTAACTGGTGCCGGGCGGTTCGGGCAACATGCGCCGCGACTGCGCGAGACGCGGCGGTGCAGTTGTCAGGAATAGGTCCGGGCGCACACATATACCTTGACAGTGGAGACAGCACACCCTGGCTGATGATGCCAGGGCCCTGTGACTACTTGAGGCTCTTGCGGCGGGATCGCACCATAGCGTGCGTTATACAGAAGCCGGAGACGGTGCTGCGCGAACTGTATGATCGCGACGCGGCGGAGAAGTACTTCGTGGAGTATCGCGAAGATGGCTCGTTGCGGATTCGGCTGACACGACGCGCTCTTAGGCAGTGATGGAGCATACGGCTCAAACGGCCCCGTGAGCAGTCTCGCCCTCTTACATCAACTCCGCCACAAACTCCCGCACGACGTCCGCCGCGATTCGCGGACCGCCTTCGTCCAGTACCGGCTCCATGGCGTGCAGGGCGGGCCTCTCGGCATCCTCGTAGAATTTGCCGATGGGGATTTCCTCTCCCCAGATTTGCGACTACTCCATGGCCATCACCCAGTTCTTGGGATCGTACGCCGGATCGTCTTCAAGGCGCTTGACGGGCGCCTTGAACCACGGATACGTGTTGTCGTGGTTTAAGTCACGCACGGGCTGAATATATCGATGAACGAGAAACCTTTGTGTTGCAGCCCTTGTTTGATCAAGTCGGTCAGGTGCTTCTGATCGCCGCTGAAGGCGCGGGCCACGAATGTCCCGCCGGCGGCCAGGGCCAGCGCGATGGGATTGATGGGTCCCTCGACGCTGCCGAAGGGCGTGCTTTTGCTAAGGTGCTCCACGAATTGGCAAATCGCGTTTGAATTCAACAAGGCAGGTGAAACGAATGCTCCTTTTCTTTCACTATCCAACACAGTGGCCAAGGGTGCCGCCGCGAAAGTCCTCTTTGTGGCAACTTTTGCGCTATAGAGGATAGGCGCCCAGGGCCAGCGGACTCCCGAGAAGCGTTCCCGGTTTGCCGCTGGATCTTGACTTCCGGCGATGCTATTTGAGTCGCCGACAAGGTGTGTGCGGGTTCGCGCAAGGGGAGCATTGGAATAATTTGCGTACTGGGCGGGCTGAGAATCTGACCGGCAAACGGCAGTAGCGTGGTTAACCGGCTCGGAATGGTCCAACGAAAGGACAAATCCAGATGAATAAGGGTCAAGGTTTCGCCGTGGGAGCGTTTCTGGCTGCCGCGCTTCTGCTTCGGCCGCCGGGCACCGTCACTACCGAACGGGCTGAATCGTCCAAGGGCAGTGCGAGTGAGGCGGCTTCCGCGGCCGCGACGCAGCCTCAGGAGGGCCCATGGATCGCATCCTGTTATTATTGGGCTCCCGCGCGCCAGCTTGAGGAACAACCGGCGAAGAAGTCGGCCCAAGGTCACGCTACGATGGAGGCAAAGGTAGGGCAGATCAACCTACAAGCTCATCTGGATATACCCGGTAATACTGAGTCTTCTTGCGGCAGCGAACTGGGAGACCGCTGGGGATTTCCGAAGCAGGGCGGTCCGATCGATGTCACCGCGATCATTGCCACCGTTCCCGACCCGGTTCATACGCATTTGGGGATGATCTTCGACCGAGCGGTTGACGCGATTCTTCAGGCCGCCTCCGATAACAACTATGTAAGCAGCTACTACTGGCTGCCCTGGAAGCACAGAGTGGGGAATCTGACGGTGGCCGAATCTCCGGGGGGCGCCGAGCCGGGCCACGATCCTGAACGTGAGCGCCAACCGGGCTTAATGATTTTAAAGCACGTTCCCAGTGAAGGCCAAGAGGCCGGGCCGTCCGAAAGCTTCTACAAGGTTATTTACCTGTTCCTGGTAGCGGAAACGCCTACCGAGGGCATCGATGGTTCGCAGTTTCAATATGCATTTTCATACGAAGCTGAAATGAAGGCAGAGCTGAACCGGCTAGGCGGCCGCTTTTCGAGTGGGAGGGAGGGCCGTGTCGCGATTATCGGTCCGCAGTACTCGGGTTCCGCTGCGTCATTGCGTGTGGCCGTCGAGAGAGCGCATGCGGACCCCCAATTTACCGCCGATGAATTTGACGTGACAGGCGAAACCGCGACGCAGCTTTCGGTTACACAGCTGACAACCAACCTGCCGGATAACCTGACGATCAGCTATCAATCCTTCGATACCGACATCGCCCATGCTACGAAAATGCTCTTTGCCGATCGTCTGGCTCTTGCCTCCGGGTACGACCTTCGAAGAGCGGTCCTACTGGTCGAGGACAACACCGTGCTTGGCGACGCTAGAGTAAGCGTATTGAGGGCGCTCCAAGGCAAAGCACCGGCTGGCGAGACTTCCCCAGGCCAACCGCAGGTGATTCGCTTTCCGAGAGAGATTTCATTGTTGCGCAATGCCCAAGTTCCAGGGTCCGACGCCGCGGCGCCCTCCGGAACTCCTCCCAGCCCTTTTCTACGATTCTCACTGAAGGATTATAGCGCGCAGGACAGTGTGCCACAGTTCTCACGCGAGAATACGCCTTTTTCGCAAGAAGCGCAGTTGATGAGCATTGCACAGCAGCTTCGCCGGCTTCGCGCTCAGTTTGTCGGGATCGTTGCGTCTAACGCGCTGGATGAGGTTTTCCTGGCACAATTCTTGCACCGTGCCTGCCCTGACGCGAGGCTGGTGTTTTTCGAAGCTGACCTGCTGATGGAGCGGGAAGTCGATAACGTACCGTTCATCGGTTCCATTTCGATTACTCCATACCCCTTAGTTGGTCCTGGGACGACCGGCCGCACACACCCAAGTTCGCCGGCCGGAGCGTGTTACAACGCCGCCAGCTATGCCTTCTGGGACGGTGCTTCTCCGGGACCGGTTCTCCTAGGCTATACGCAACCGGCTCAGTGGAGCATGCGACAAGCGCCTTTCTGGTTAACGGCGATTGGAAGCGACGGTTACTATCCGCTTGCAATATTGGGCGCGCGTCCGAAGGAACATTTTCAGATTCTTCCGGCGGTTCCCGGCGCTCCAGGGACCGCGGAGGGCTGGCCTGTTTATCCTTCTCGACTGTGGGACGTCCTATGCGCACTCGTGTGCCTTCTCTGCGTTTTACACAGCGGGGTGCTCCTGGCAGCCGATTACTGGTCACCCATGACTCGCGACCTGGCCATTCTGGAGAACGATCAACCGATGCGACGTTCTTTGTACGTGCACGTGGCGACAGCCATGCTTTGCTCAATGGCTTTCGTTGTTTCGATGCCGGTGCTGTGTCTGTGGCCCGTACTCCCCCGCCTGAATGCAACGTTTGAGGTAGGCTCCTGGAGTGAGTTCGGGAGCATCCTGACCGTGGTGGCGGGAGTCTCGGCCGTGATTACGGCGCTTGTGAAAACAAGGACGAACTGGGCGGAGCGGGACTCTTCCGAGTCCCCCGCCGTGTATGGATCCCTGAACCTGGGGGCAGCGGCGACTTTGATCGTTGTGCCTGTCTGTTGGTGGAGCCTCTGCTGTGCGGGGCCCTCGGTTGGCCAGTCCCCTAACGCACAGCCGAGCTTGGTGGGCTTATCCTTCTGCTATCGCTCGATCAACCCAGGCAGTGGTGTCTCGCCGCTTTTGCCGGTGCTGCTGGTGCTCTTCAGTTGGTACCTCTGGGCCTTGTTTCAGACATGGCGCCTGAGGTTTTCCGATGCGGGGAGACCATTGCTGCCAGAAAGTCTTGATCGCGAAGACGATCGCTATTTTGTCTCCGACAATGCACTGGCTTCCACCGGGAGTGCGGGAGGTAGCTGCCTATACCATAACATCACGTGCCGCCAGATTATAGGAGAGTCTCTGCGCCGATGGAGGAGATTCCGCACCCGGGATTGCGTTGCAATCAATATCATGGTTGCAATTGTCTATGCGGGCTTACTGGCTTGGCCCTACTTTTTGACGCCCATACGGAGCCTGGATCACTTTCTGTTTGACACGGGGCCGCACCGGGCGAGCCCTTACGAATTCCTGGTTGGAACCCTCTCGGTTCCGCTGATCGTCCTGTCCCTGGCGGGATGCCTGCGCATGATTCTGATCTGGAGTGCCCTCCGGAGGGGACTGCTCGACCGTCTGGAAAGTATGCCTATACGGTATGCGTTTAGCAGGTTAAAGGGCCTGGGTTGGATGACGATGCTCCGGCATGAGGGGCTACGCGAACAGCGGAGAGGCATGGCGCGCTGTATGGAGTCGATGCGGCAATTGTTGCACCAAGCTGATTTTAAGTGCCGCGTGTCTCAGGCGGATCGCGACGGCCTGGATGCAGAGAATACAAAACTTCTCGGGACGGTGAACCAACTCCAAGACCTGTATGCCGCTCAGGCCGCGGGCGGCGAGGCACCGCCCCAAAAGGCTTACTGCAAGCTCATGAGAGAGATCGAATCCGAGTTTGCGAAGTTCAGCCAAAAGCTCCTTTCGGTGGTGCTAATTCCGTACTGGAAGAATGAGCGTACGGGTCTAGTCGAGAGCGAGGAAGGGCCGGGCTCCGGACAGGCCGCGGCGGGGCCGCCGCGGGTTCTGGTGGCCGAGGAGTTTCTGGCTATCCGTTATATCTCGGTCGTCCGCGCCGTGCTGGAGAATATCCGCTACCTCATGATGTTTGTCAGTGCTGCGTTTGTCCTAGCGATGTTGGCATGGAACTCTTATCCTTTCCAGCCGCGTCAACTGGTCGATTGGGTGTTTACGGGCCTTCTGGCTGTTCTTGGATTGGCGGTTGTCTGGGTGTTCGCACAAATGCACCGCAATCCCATCCTGAGCCGGATAACTCGTACCAAAGAGAATGAGCTAGGCTGGGATTTCTATATCCGCGTTATCTCGTTTGGAGCGGTCCCCGTACTTACCTGGCTGGCTTATCAGTTTCCCGATATTGGCAGCCTACTCTATAAATTGGTTCAGCCTGGAGTGCCTGTGATGAAGTGACGCGGGGGCGAGGATCGGCAAGCTGAAGCTTGCGCCGCGCCGGCTTGTCTGGGCTGGCAGACGGCCCCCTTACATCAACTCCGCCACAAACTCCCGCACCACCTCCGCAGCGATGCGCGGGTCGCGGTGGGCCAGCGGACCGCCTTCGTCCAGCACCGGCTCCAGGGCGTGCAGGGCGGGCCTGTCGGCATCCTCGTAGAATTTGCCGATGGGGATTTCTTCTCCCCAGATTTGGGACTTCTCCATTGCCATCACCCAGTTCTTGGGATCGTACGCCGGATCGTCTTCAAGGCGCTTCACGCGCGCTTTGAACCATGGATATGTGTTGTCGTGATTGTAAGTCACACAAGGGCTGAATATGTCGATGAAGGAGAAACCTTTGTGTTGCAGCCCTTGCTTGATCAAGTCGGTCAGATGCTTCTGATCGCCGCTGAAGGCGCGGGCCACGAATGTACCGCCGGCCGCCAGGGCCAGCGCGATGGGATTGATAGGTCCCTCGACGCTGCCGAACGGCGTGCTCTTGGTCTTCATGCCGATGCGGCTAGTGGGCGAAACCTGGCCGGTGGTCAGGCCATAGATCTGGTTGTCCATGGCCAGGTAGAGCAGGTCCACGTTGCGCCGTATGGTGTGCATGAAATGGTTGCCGCCGATGCCGAAGCCATCGCCATCGCCGCCGGTGACGACCACGGTCAGATCGTGGTTGGCCATCTTCACGCCGGTGGCTACCGCCAGCGCTCGGCCATGCAGGGTGTGCATGCCGTAGGTCTCGATGTAGCCGGGCAGGTTGGAGGAGCAGCCGATGCCGCTGATGGTCACGACGTTGTACGGCTGAATCTGCAGCTCCACCAGCGCTTTCTGAAAGGCCGCCAGCACGCCGAAATCGCCGCAGCCAGGGCACCAGTCGGGATCGACTTTGCCTTTCAGTTCGGTCAGCGTCACTTGTTTCAAAGCTTCTACTGTCGTCGCCATGTTCGTCTCCTAGACCCCGCTTTAAACCATGATTTCGTGCATGGGCACCGACAGTTTGGTTCTGCCGGCCAGTTGCTCTTTGACCGCCTCCACGATGTGATGCGGCATGAAGGGCTCCCCGTCGTATTTGCGGATGTGCCCGTGCGGGACGAAGCTCGTCTCGCTGCGTAGATAGCGCGCGAACTGCCCGCTATAGTTGTTCTCGACGATGATGGTGTGGCGGCAATCGCGCAGGATCTCCACGATGCGCTCGCCATGCAGCGGCACCATCCAGCGGATCTGAAGCTGGTTGGCAGAGATGCCCTCTGCGTTCAGCATTTCGACGGCTTCCTCAATGACGCCCTTGGTGGATCCCCAGCCGATCAGCGTCACGTCCGCGGCAGGCGGGCCCATCAGCTCGGGCGGCGGGACTGCTTCTTCGATGCCGGCCACTTTCCGCTGGCGCTTCTCCATCATCTGTCGGCGCTTGATGGGATTGGTAAATTCGTCGCTGATGAGTATGCCATCCTCCATGTGCTCGTCACTGGCGACGGTGTGGGTGTGATGCGGCACGCCGGGGATGGCCCGCGGCGAGATGCCGCTTTCGGTGAACAGGTATCGCTTGTAAGCGTTGCCATTGCCAGGGGCGCCGTTCCCATTGGCCGCGTTGCCGTTGGCTCCATTGCCGTCGGCGGTGATCAGTTCGCCGCGATCGATTTCCACATCGAAATCCAGATCGCCGGGCTCGACGCTGCCGGTGCCTTCGGATAACAGCAGATCGCCGAGCACGATGCCGGGGCACTGGAACTTGTCCACCAGGTTGAAGATTTCCGGAATGATTTTGAAGCAATCCAGGATGTCGGTAGGGACGGCGATGAGGCGCGGATAATCGCCGTGGCCGGCGCCCAGCATCTGCCACAAGTCGCCCTGCTCGGTCTTGGTGGGTACACCGGTGGAGGGCCCCGCGCGCTGTACGTCGATCACCACAACTGGCGTCTCGATCATGGCAGCCAGGCCCAGACCTTCGGTCATCAGGGCGAAGCCGCCGCCCGAAGTCGCGCACATCGCCCGCACGCCGGCGTGCGCGGCGCCGATGGCCATGTTGACGACGCCGATTTCGTCTTCAACCTGCCGCACCATGATCCCGGCTTTGCGGGCATGCGCAGCCATCCAGTGGAGCACCCCGGTGGAGGGACTCATGGGATAGGCGCAATAGAATTTCACGCCGGCCGCCGCGCCGCCCATGGCCAGTGCCATGTTGCCGGTGAGCACGGCTTTGGGATGCCCGGTCATGGGCAGCGGCCGCTCGAAGGGTTTGAAATTCTGGGAGGCGTATAGATAAGCGTTGCGTGCGATGGCCACGTTCTCGGTCACCACGGCGTCGCCTTTTTTCTTGAACTGCTGCGCCAGCACTTCCTCGAGCGGCTGAAAGCCGATGCCCATCATGCTGAGCGCGGCGGCGACCGCGAGGGTATTTTGTTCGACCTTGTTGCGGCTGTTGTGGCTCAGCTCGGAAACCGGAAGGGGACACAGCCGGACCCCATCCGGCGCGGCCCCGGGCTTGATGGTGTCTCCGTTATAGACCACGGCGGCGCCCGGCCCCAGCAGGTGCAGGTGCCGGTCCATGGTGTCCTGATTCAGAGGAATCATCAGGTCGATGTGGTCGCCGAAGCTCGCGATCTTGTCCGGGCCGGTGCGAATGGTCAGAAAAGTGTGACCGCCCCGGATAATGGATTGATAAGCGTTATAGGCGTTAAGATGCAAGCCGCGCCGGGCAAAAATCCGGGCAAAAATATTGCCTGGAGTTGCTACACCTTGCCCTGCGGCGCCGCCAATGGAAACCGCAAAACTCTGCTTCATCCCAGTCCCCTCCATGCATCCCGCGACGTAGCGGGGTTATGATGCCCGCGGCAGCCAGAGCTTATGGAGTGAGCTGCCGCACCTGGTCCCAGATGAAAAAGCTCTTCCAGTCTAGTCCTGGAGGGGGTGAATAAGCAAGTTGCAGAAACAAAAGTTTGGGGGAGGGCAGCCGGGGAACGGCCGTTCGAAAGTGGGGCGGGTCCCCTGCCCGCCATGGGCGTTAAGATAAGCGCGACGGTACTGTGCGGGGCAGTTCTTCGAAGCGGGCGTGCTCCGTCCGGCTGCGCTGACCGCCCCGGACTGCTCGAGCCGGTAGCCCGTAGTTTCTGGAAGGGTAAGATTTGACCATGGCCGGAAGTCCCGCAAGTAGCGGGGTTGGTGTGTGCCATCTGATTCAAGAACGGGGTGGCCGCTATCTCTCCGTTTAGGTGGTTAGCGCCCTAACCCGATCAGCCAAGTCTGGAAAATCGCGGCGAGCCCGATCGACGAAATCCGCAGAAACATACAGGTGCTCGACATCTGCTTGCTGGAAACGTACCTTCCCAGCCACCCGCCATTCCCGCTCCATATAGTAGTTATCGGCGTGATCGGGCGGCAAGGTAGGATCAAAGAACTTCAGATGGCCAAAGATGAACGCCTCGATTGCAGTTTGATAGAACAGCGTTGTCCTGAGGTTCTTGACGATCTTCATGACGCCGTCTAGCGAATCGGCTTCCGGGACAGCGTTCTGAAGTTCTAAAAACCAGTGGTATAAGACCTTATGGTTGTGGAAAGCGAATACCGTGTCGATCAGGTTCGCCCGATCTCCATTCTTCCTCTCTTCGTAAGATAATTCGCCAGACGCCGAGTGGTGCTCTCGAATAACCATTTCAAAGGAACCGGGTTTCGGTATGTACATAACGGGAGACGCTCCTTGTGCAATAAGAAACGACTTTGAGAACGCCAGACCGAAGTGACCGTACTTGGAGCAGTGGATCGCGATTTCTTCCAGAGGGATATCGCAGAAGCACACGATCTCGAACTGAACTAGCGCGTTGTCGCTCAGCTTCGACCCGAGGTCGTGCCGAACATTTGGATACGCAGAATACTCCAGCTCATCCGCAGGTTCGCCCGGGAATATGGCCCGAAAAATCGCGTCCCGGCGGGCTAAGTGCGAGGGGTCCAGCAGTCTGCCATTGCGAATGATCGTGGAGAGAAGTTCGTATCGCAGCTGATGAGAGGCCAGCGAACGCCCAACGAAGTGGGTCAGATCGTGCGAAACGTATGCCATTGCATTAGTGTACTTTGAGAGTCTCGGCTCCCATCCCGAGCTTCTCGGCCCCCGCGCTCACGTTGTCGTTGCACCCGGTCGTAGTGCTCCGCGGTTCCAGCTTTCGAGGTCCGGCCATGCGCGCGAGCGCTCGATCGTAGCCGGGGCACTCATCTGCGCTCCCTCCTGTGCACGTCCACGATGATCTTCGATGGGACCGCGGGGCATGGCTGGTCAGCTATTTCCGGTGCTTCTTGGAAGCTGAAGCTGACTCTTTCAACTTCATATTCACCGCCGCCAAAATTCCTGCCGTCGCGAGTTTCTCCTGGGAGAACGACGAAGTCGCCGGGCCGTGGCACAGCCGCAAGCTTCTCAAATGGGACCAGGTTGATTCCCACACCTCTGCGCGTGTCCTCAAAATCAACGCATCCCTGACTCACGATTTCTCTATGCGTGGCCTCTATCCTACGCTCAGCTTCCTCGGCCCGGTCCTTTTTTCGATCTTGCCAGAGCTTCCACGTACTCCACGCGAGCGTCGGCACACCAACGAGCGTGACAACATCAGCGGCGTGGCTCATCAGGTCCAGAAAGTGAGCGCCCATGAAAAGCCAGCCTACCAGACTCCTCCAGGCAGTACAACATAACGCCCGTTTGTGTCGCAGTAATACCGCGAGACCGACGCGACAGCCTGTTTTAACGCCTATACCCCGACCCGCGCTGAGCCCCTGGGTCGGCCGTCGGACCCCGGGGGCTCGGCGCGGGCGAGGGCGCCCGCCCCACTTGAGTGTCGTCAATTACCGCCGGTCGCGGCGGAATCCGTCGTGCCCGCGCCACTCACGCTCGCGGCGCACTCCACTATCCCAACCCCAGGTCGCGTACGGGTAGGCGTACGCCGGCGCTACGTACGCAGGCGCTGGGTACACTGGCGCATAAACCCGCGGGTACACCGGATAACGGTACGCCGGCGCTCCAACGACAACTCCGACACGCACACCAGCCTTGGCTTGGTTCGGGGCAAACATCAGCAACCCCGCCAACGCCATCATGGGAAGTCCAATTTTTTTCAACATCTTCGTAACCCTCCAATTCGTTGGACGCGCGGAGGGGAAGGAAGCTTGTAAATGTATGTCAAGAGCGCGACCGGCTCCACAGGCGGCCCGCCGCGACGATAGCCACAATCAGGAGCGCGTCAACGCCATAGCGCAGTGCATCGGAAGGGTGGAGCAGCTTTCGGACGAAGGCGTCGGTGAGCATCATATCGCCGCCGACCTTGCCCAGGATCGCCGCGCCCAGGTACATCGTCAGCGGATATTTATCCATGATGGTCGCCAGCAGCGTGCTGGAGGAAACCACCAGTGGGATGCTCAGGGCCAGGCCGAACAGGATCAACCAAACATTGCCCCTGGATGCGCCGGCCACCGCCAGGATGTTATCGATCGACATGGTCAGATCGGCCAGCATGATGGAGCCGATGGCGCGCCACAAATCCCTTGGGGAAGCGCCCGCACGCTCGGGAGAACTGGCGTCGACGAGGACTTTGACGGCGATCCAGACGACAAACGCTCCGCCGGCGAATTGAATGAACTCCACTCGCAGGAGTTTGGCGGCCACGAAGGTGACGGCCACGCGGATCAGGACTGCCAGTCCGGCGCCGGAAAGCAGGGCCGCGCGCCGTTGGGTTTTGGGCAGCGCCCGCACGGCCATGGCGATGACCAGGGCGTTGTCTCCGGCCAGCAGCAGATCGATGACGATGATCGATAAGCAGTCAAACAGATAGTGGGAGTAGCCGCCGGCCAACGCTCAAAGTAACATGGTGCAAGATGGCGGCGGCGCGGCGGGTCAGTCCAGATCGAGCACGTCGAAATGGAAACGGTGGGGAGGCAGCAGCGCGGGCACACCGGCGCCCATGCGCGCCCAGGCTTGGTAAGCCGAGCCGGCGATCGAGGCATTCAGGCAGAACAGGAATTCGCCGGAGCAGCAGTCGATAGGGGGAGGCTGGCGGAAGGTCAGGCGCAAGCCCACCGCCTTCTCGAGCGCCACGCCGGGCGTGGAGACGCGCTTATCGGCCAGCAGCTTGACAAAGCTGCTGCGGCCGGCGTGGGGCCACACATCCGGGTGCAGCAAGCCGCGCAGTACGGCTTCGGACTGGAAGGTGATCTCGCACTGCCGTATCCACTCCACGATGGACTCGCCCCATTGCCAGTGGGCGAGCAATCCGCGGTACTGCTCAGCGAGGGTCAGCGCCAGGTCGAACTTGCGGCGTTCGAGCAGGCCCTCCTCGACGTCGACTTCCGGGAGCATCTCTTCGGCTTCCACGATGGCCGAAGCCATATCCACCTGCGGCGGCTGGGAACCGGTGCGCACCAACAGAGGCGGTAACTCGTGCAACTTGTTACCCGGTATGTTGACGTACTGTCTGGCGCTCCCCATGTTCGGATCCCCCCGCCATACTTATCGACGCATAACGCGCGACTCTGTTTCATTTTGTAGCACATCATGGTCCAAAATGCGCCAAGGAATTTTCGATACAGTACATTAACAACTGTTATTGTTTCGGAGATGACCGTGGCAGGCGGCCCTGTCCGGCGGTTGTTAAGGGCGGAGCGGGGGGCCGCGGCACGGTGGTATTATTGCGCCTACATGGCTGAATATTCGATCGGACTCGATCTGGGCGGCACGAACCTGCGGGCCGCGGCCATTGATCGGGAGGGCAACGTTCTGGGAAGGAAGGCGACGGCCACGAATCCGGCGGCGGGACGCGAGGCGATGCTGGGCCACATGGTCAACGCCATTTCGGCGCTGCGCAGCGATTGCGGCGCCGATGGCCTGGCGGGCATCGGCATCGGCGTGCCGGGCTTCATCCTTCTAAAGGAAGGGGTCATACGCAACTCGAACAACCTGGACTGCCTGGAAGGGTTTCCGATTCGCGACGAGGTCGAACATCGCCTGCAGGCGCGGGTCATTCTGGAAAACGACGCGAACGCCGCCGCTCTCGGCGAGCAATGGATGGGCGCGGGCCGCGGCGTGGACGACCTGGTGATGATCACGCTGGGCACCGGCGTAGGCGGCGGCATTATTTCGGGCGGACGCATCCTGCACGGCTACCTGGGGATGGCCGGAGAATTCGGGCACATCACGGTGGTCCCCGGCGGGAATCCATGCGGCTGCGGCAACCAGGGCTGTCTGGAGAAACACGCTTCCGCCACCGCCATCACGGCCATGGCGGAGATGCTGCACCTGGGCGAGAATCCCACTTCCCGGGACGTATACGACCTGGCGGAGGCGGGCAACGAGAAGGCGCGTTGGATCTTCCAGGTGATGGGACAGTCGCTCGGCGTAACGCTGGCCATGCTGGTGAACACTTTCAACTTTCCGCTTTATCTGTTAAGCGGCGGCGTGCTGGCGGCCTGGGAGTTCTTCGCGCCACCCATGTTGGAAGAGGTGCGGCGGCGTTCGTTCACCTTCCGCAGCAGCGATACGCGGATAGAGAAGGCGACGCTGGGGAACGAAGCGGGGCTGTTCGGCGCGGCGTGTTTGCCTTGGGTGGAGGTGATCTAGGGCGCGGGCGGTCGAAGCAGGCGAGCTGAAGCTCGCCGTTGGCAGGCGAAAGCGCCTGCCCCACCGTTGAAGCCCACGGCTGCACGCAAAAGCTTGCGCCACAAAGGACTAGCCGAATATGTGGATGGGGATCGATGTAGGCACGGGCGGTACGCGGGCGCTACTGGTAGATGCGCAAGGCCGGGTCGCGGCCGGGTTCACAGCGCCGCATGAAGACATCCACATGGAGCGGCCGTTGTGGGCCGAGCAGCGTCCCGAGAACTGGTGGGACGCCGCCCAGCAAGCCATTCGCGGCGTGTTGGCGGAGGCCGGGATCTCCGGCGCCCAGGTGCGCGGCATCGGCTTATCCGGACAGATGCACGGCTTGGTGATCCTGGACGATGCGAGCCAAGTGATACGGCCGGCGCTCATCTGGTGCGATCAGCGCAGCCAGCCGCAGGTGGACGCCATCAATCAGACGGTGGGCCGCGAGCGCGTTCTGGAGTACACCGCCAATCCGGTGCTCACGGGCTTCACCCTGCCCAAGCTGCTCTGGGTGCGCGACCATGAGGCGCGCGCCTTCGAGCGCGTACGCCACTTGCTGCTGCCCAAGGATTACCTGCGCTTCCAACTCACCGGCGAGTACGCCACGGAAGTATCGGACGCTTCGGGAACGTCGCTGTTCGACGTAGTGCACCGCCGCTGGTCGTTCGATATGATGGACCGGCTCGGGCTGGACCGCGCGATACTGCCGGTCTGCCACGAATCGAGCGACATCACCGGCCGCATCGCGCCCGCCGCAGCCGCGGCCACCGGGCTCGCTGTGGGGACGCCGGTGGCGGGTGGCGGCGGCGACCAGGCATCCAGCGCGGTGGGCAATGGCATTGTGGAAGCCGGCATCGTCTCGTGTACGCTGGGCACCTCGGGCGTGGTCTTCGCGCAGATGGAGAAGGTGGCTTACGATCCGGCCGGCCGCGTCCATACGTTCTGTCACGCGGTGCGCGATAAGTGGCACGTGATGGGGGTGACGCAGGGCGCGGGCTTGAGCTTGCAATGGTTCCGCAATCAACTCGCGCCGGGCACGGAGTACGATGCGCTGACGGAGGAAGCCGCCGCCGCTCCCATGGGCGCGCAAGGGCTCTTTTGGTTGCCGTATTTGATGGGCGAGCGCACGCCGCACCTGGATGCCACCGCGCGCGGCGGCTGGATCGGCCTCACTGCACGGCACCGGCGCGCCGACCTGATCCGCGCCGTTATCGAGGGCGTCTCCTACAGCCAGCGCGACTGCCTCGATATCATCGAAGATCTCGGCGTCGCGGTGCGCTCGGTGCGCGCTTCGGGAGGCGGCGCCCGCAGCGCATTTTGGCGCGGTTTGCTGGCCGGCATCTTGAACAAGCGGGTGGTCACGCTGGAAACGCAGGAAGGCTCGGCGTATGGAGCCGCGCTGCTGGCCCTCGCCGGCACCGGCGAGTACGGATCGGTTCCGGAAGTTTGCCGCGCTGCGATACGGGAGGTGGATTCTATTGAGCCGCCCCCGCGGGAAGCCGCGTTCTATGCGAGGGGGCACAAAGTGTATCAGGCAATGTATCCGGCGCTGAAGCCCGTATACGATCAAATCCAAAGCATGATGTGATAGAGTATTGTGGAGCTAAAACAAGCCGGAACTCTGGCTCAGATGGAGTGACCTTCGATGACAAGCAAACCTTTCATGAGACGTTCCTTGGCGCGCGCAGTAGCAGTACTGGCGTTCCTAACGGCCACCCTTTGGTTGGCCACACCCGCAAAGGCACAGCCAACCTCAATCCCCGTCCTGAATCCACAGTTCAACGAAGACACGTTGCCGTGTTCGCCGGGTGGAAACTGCAACTCGTATGGAATTACGGGCTGGATAACCGGACCGCAGACCTATGTGCTAAAGGCATCCGCGTCGCAATTTCCGGGCACGGCCGCTTCAGGACTGTATATCGCGAACATCGGCACTGGAACTTCAACCGGCTCTATCTTGCAAACGGTTGGCGCTACTGTTCAGGCCAATACGACATACATTCTGAGTGTGGAAGTTGGGGCGCGCGCCGACGTAGTATTTACGGGTTACGACGTTAAGCTCATGGCCGGAAACGTGACGCTGAATTCCGGCCACCATGCGACTCCGGTGGGCGGCACGTTCGTAACCGAGGCGATCGACTACCAATCTGGGGCCACCCCGGCTCAATTGGGCCAGCCTTTACAAATTCTCATAAAGAGCACGGGGACTGGAACGACCGCCATCTCGAATGTAGCGCTGACCTCCACGCCGACTGCTCAATAGGGGATACGCGCTGACGGGCCGAGCCTGGTCGAGGCTGCTCCGCGCCACTTCCTCGCGATCCATGTTATCTGGGCCCGTTCAGGCGAGGGGCGCCGCGCGGGATGTAGGGCGCGGTTTGCCTACCGATATGGTCCACAGGCGCGATAGCGAGGTGCTTGGTAGCCTCGTTTCGCATCGGAGGATCGGACTGGGCCAACTGGCGCCTCGAAAAACTGAGAATACTATACCGTCTTGATTTCTGAATGGCTTGTTCCGCCGGTGCGTGGCGGCAGCGTAGCGGTGCCCATGGGGGGGTACAATCGATGCTGAGCCAATCTTGGCACGGAGGTCAGATCGGTACCGGTTTCTATCATAGCTTTCCGATTCGTATCTGAACTTGCCATTAGCTGGAGTTAAGACAATGTCTTCGAATCTTGGAACGGAACCAAATGGAGGTGCGAGCTATGTCTAGGGCCGTCAGCCTTTTCTTATTAGGTGCGCTGGTAGCTTCGATTGCATCCGCGGGTTCACTTGTAATTGTCAATCCAAATTTCTCGGCCGTTGTAGTGCAGTGCAGCGGCGATTTTGCTTATCAATCCAGCGGAGGGAACTGCTCTAGTCCGTCCCCCGAGCAAGACTTTAATGGCGAGGCCGGCATTGGCTGGATATTCTCAAGCTATGAATCGGGCACCGATAGCACTGGAGCCGGACTGACCGGCCCGAATACCGTGTTCGATCCACCTTCCTTGACGGGGCTGCCGTTTAGCCAGGCCGCTTTGCTGCAAAATAACCTAACCGGTCCCATTTCGCAAACCATTGCGGGGTTCGTCCCAGGCGGAAAGTACACGCTGAGTTTTTATCTCGGGTCGCGGTATGCCAATGGCTGTTGCGATGGTAATCAAAGCGTGCAGGCGACGATTGACAACCAGGTCATCGGCACATGGAATCTGACAAGCTTTACGCCGTTTACCCTGGAGACGGTCTCTTTCACGGTAGCTGAGGGAGGCTCCCACACACTGGCTTTTGCAGGTCTGGCCAGCGGCGATCACACAGCGTTTTTCTCGGGGGTGAGTCTGGGAACGCCGTCACCGCTGGTTGTTTACCCACCCTTGGGTTATGCCGGCAGCCCTGTGGTAGCGTCATCAGCGGGATTCATACCGAACGAAACCGTCAATCTGGTGGCATATGCGGACACTCCGGTGACCATCGGCACAGCGACAGCCGATAGCAGCGGCACCGCAACGGTGAAGGGCCACCTCCCGCCGGCGCCGCTCGGGAGTTGCGGGCTTCAGTTGATTGGCGCACAAAGCGCAGTAGTTGCATCCGGGGTTGTTGTCGTGAAACCGCGGTTGTTCGTTACGCCGACGACGGTGATGCCTGGAGCGGTTATCCTGGTCGAGGGCTTCAGCTTCATGGCGGACGAAGAGGTCATCGTTAGTTGGACGAATCCCCAAAAGTCCAAGGCAATTTTTACAGAGGCCAACGGGGGATTTACGCTATTGTTCGCCGTGCCGTCCGGAGCGGCGGCTGGTACGAAGACACTGAGTGCGACAGGGCAAAGAAGCGGCGCGACGGTGAGTGCGCAAATTGTTGTTCAGTGAGGCGGGCCGAATCGCAAAACGAACTACAACATTCGACGAATCGGGCGCGCGTGGGGGATCCGTCATCCCAGGTCCCGCCAAGTCGCCAAGCTCATGCCCGACAGTGCGAGCGCAGCGTCGTCAACTGAAATAGGGCGCCGCACCCGCACGGGCCTGGCAGCGTGGCCAAGCGCGATAATGAATAATCAAGGCGAATCGCCAGTATCGGCGTATGGAGCGGCGCTGCTAGCGCTAGCCGGCACCGGCGAGCACGGGTCGGTTCCGGAAGTTTGCCGAGCTGCGATTCCGGGAAGTGGATTCGATCGAGCCGCCCCTGGCGGAAGCCGGCTTCCATGCGAGGGGGCACAAGGTGTATCAGGGGCTGTATCCGGCGTTGAAGCCCACGTATGGGCAGATCGCCGCGTGTTCGTAGCGCACGCTTCGGCGTGCCGCCGTGGGCTTCAGCCCACCGTCCAAACATTTTGCGCAATTGGAGTGCAACTTGTCCACGCTTCTCAAATCCGGGCCCGGCGGTTGATGGATGCCGAGACGGAAAATGACCCATTTCACCTCGCGCTTCTAAGCACTAGGTAATGGCGCTCCGTGGGGCGGGCAACCTTGCCCTAAGCCGCGTTTCAGGCGGCTATCTCGCACGCCCCACCCTCCGAAAAACCGGCGGCAGCCAGGATTGGCTTCGCCCACTTTTGTAATAGTCAGAAAAGGCCAGGCACCAGCGCCCACGTAGTGCGGCGATAAGCGTCATAATCCGTGCCGAATGCCACGCCCAAGTTCGCCTCTTCCAGCCGGACCTTGCGCCAATAAGCGAACGCACACATAGCCAGGCCGATCAGGGCCAGCCACTCGCCGGTGACCAGCGCCACGCCGGCATACATCGCCAGAAGGCCCGCGTAGATGGGATGCCGCAGAAGCCGGTATGGCCCGGACCGGATCAATTGGTGCTCCACCTTGATCGTGATTTCACCGCTCCAGTTCCTGCCTAGGTGGCGCCGTGCCCAAACCGCCAGGATCAACCCCAGCGCCTCCACGGCAAGACCTGCCGCCATGATGATCGAAGACGCCGGCAGGAATCGGCCCAATCCGCGGATTGGAACGATTTCCAGCAGCAAGGCCACGTTTACCAGAAATACGTGAAGGCCCCGCGACGCTTGGGATTCCGAACTTTTGGCTGCCGATGCAGTCTTGGCGGCCCTCTCCCAGTAGAGGCTGAATAGCGCCCAGACGGCCAGGCAAGCAAGCAGAATCGGCTTATGGGTCAGCAGGGCGCGGTCGAGCGCAAGTGCGGGAATGCCGGCGATGACGTGGAATCGCACGAACGTCGCTCCGAGTATGGCACCACATTACGATGCACAGATCGCGGGCTGAAGCCCGCGACGGCAAGCTGAAGCTTGCGCCACGAATCTTGGTATTGACCCCTGAATCGATGTACCATTCCATTTTGCCCTAATATGCCCATCTACCAAGTGATCGTGCTGGCCATCGTGCAAGGCTTGACCGAGTTCTTACCGGTCAGCAGCACGGCCCATTTATATCTCACCTCCTGGTTGTTGGGCTGGCAAACGGAAAGCCTGACATTCGATATCGCCTTGCACATCGGCACGCTGCTGGCCGTGTTGATCTATTTCTTTCGCGATTGGGTGCAGATTATTGCGCACGGTTTCGGCATACGCTACGGGCGGGACCAAGAGCTGGAACTGAACACCGGGTTGCTCTGGCTGCTGGCGATCGGCTCTGTTCCGGTGGGCATCGCCGGGCTGCTGTTCAACAAACAGGCGGAAGGCGCCTGGCGCAATCCGCTGGTTATCGGCAGCATGCTGGTCGGTATCGGAGTGTTGATGGGAATCGCCGAATGGGCCGGGCGTAAGACGCGCGACATCGCCGGGGTCAACTTCGTGGACGCGTCGGCGATCGGCGTCGCACAGGCGCTGGCGGTGGTGCCGGGAGTCTCCCGCAGCGGCATCACCATCACCGCCGGATTGTTCCGCAATTTAAATCGGGAAACCGCGGCGCGTTACTCGTTCCTGCTTTCGACGCCGGCGATCGGTGCGGCGGCGGCCAAGGCGGTCTACGACATGATCAAGCACAAAGCCCTGGATGCGCCTGGCGCGGTGGCATTGAGTCACACCGGCCTGGCGGTGGGCATCGCGGTCAGCGCCATTACGGGGATTATCGTGATCGCCTGGTTTCTGCGTTTCTTGCGCCAGCGCAGCCTCTGGGTCTTCGTGCTTTATCGAATCGTTTTTGGCATAATAGTGCTTGCTCTGGCTTTCTTCCGCCGGCCAGCGGGATGAAGCTCTTATCTCCGACTCCACAAAAGCGGTTCAACGAACTGTTCGGTCTGCTGCTGCTGTCGCTGGGCCTGGTGGTCCTGCTCAGCCTGGCTTCCTATCACTTCCAGGATCCATCCGGGAATACGGTCGCCGCCGCGCGGCCGGCCAACCTGATCGGCTACCCGGGGGCCTGGCTCTCCGACCTGCTGCTGCAGGGCTTCGGCATCGCCGCGTTCCTGTTTCCCGCATTCCTGTTCGGGCTGGCCTGGAAATGGGTGCGCTCGGAGGAAGTGGAAGCAGGCGCGATCAAGCTCTGCGGGATGGTGTTGCTGCTGCTGAGCCTTACCGCGGTGGTTTCTTTTGCGCCGCGGCTCACGCTGTTCGCCAGCGCGATTCCCCTCGGCGGTGTACTGGGCCTGGTGCTGGCGCATTACCTGATGCACGCGCTGAACCCCACCGGCGCGATTCTACTCACGATCACGACGCTAATCGTCTCGGTCTACCTGGTCTCCACTTTCACGATGTCGAAGCTGGGCGTCTGGTTCGCGGGGCCTTTGAGCTATCTCAGGGCCGTGAGAGAAGCCTGGCAGGGGTGGCGGCGGCAGCGTCGCAAATGGAGCGAGGAGAAGGCGCGAATTCGCGCGGCACAGAAGGCGGAGAAGCGCAGGCGGGCGGCGCCCACACCTGAATTGGCTTCCGCCCCTACGGAGGACAATGCGCCGCCATTCGATATCGTTGAGGAGACGCCTGCCGCGCGTGAAGATATCCCCATTTGCCCGCTCGAGGAAGCGGGTCCCACGCCGCCGGCGGCGTACGAGCCGGTCCCCCTGCCTGTTGCGGGCCCGGTCCTGGTGCAGAACGCGCGCCCGTCGGCGCCCACGCCATACAGGCTCCCCAGCACCGATCTACTCAATGAGGGTCAGGGACGCAGCCCGTACGATGAACAGGAGCTGAAAGACATCGCGGTACGCATCAAGTCGAAATTCGAAGAATTCAATGTCCTCGGCTCGGTGGTGCAGATCAACCCGGGCCCGGTGGTGACGACTTTCGAATTCAAGCCGGAAGCCGGCATCAAATACAGCCGCATCACCACCCTCACCGAGGATCTCTGCCTGGGCTTGCAGGCCGAATCCATCCTGATCGAGCGCATCCCCGGCAAGCCCACCGTGGGCATCGAGGTGCCGAACAGCAAGCGGGAAGTGATCGCCCTGCGCCAGATGCTGGAGTCCGACGAATTCGCGCAGGCGCAGTCGCGGCTGACGATTTCGATGGGCAAGGACATCAACGGCCGCATCAAAGTGGCGGCGCTGGAATCCATGCCGCACCTGCTGATCGCGGGCTCGACCGGATCGGGAAAGAGCGTCATGATCAACTCGATGGTGATGTCGATCCTGTACAAATCCACGCCGGATGAAGTGCGCATGATCATGGTGGACCCCAAGCGCGTGGAACTGGGCATGTACGAGGGCATTCCGCACCTGCTGACGCCGGTGATCACCGATCCCAAGAAGGCCACCAACGCGCTGCGCAACGCGGTGCTGGAGATGGATCGCCGGCTGCGGCTGCTGGCCGAATTCGGCGTGCGCAACATCGACCAGTTCAACAAGAAGATCCGCAAGAAGCGGGAGGAACCGCGCAGCCTCTTCGAGGAGGACGAGGCTACGGCGGAAGACCTACGGCCGCTGCCTTACATCCTGATTCTGATCGACGAGTTGGCCGACCTGATGATGCTGGAAGGCCGCAACGTGGAGGAGTCCGTCACGCGGCTGGCGCAGATGGCGCGCGCGGTGGGCATGCACCTGGTGCTGGCTACGCAGCGGCCCAGCGTGGATGTGATCACCGGACTGATCAAGGCTAATTTTCCCTCTCGCATCAGCTTCCGCGTGGCCACCCGCGTGGATTCGCGCACGGTGCTGGATGTGATGGGCGCGGAGCACCTGCTGGGCAAGGGCGATATGCTGTTCCTGCCGCCGGGGTCGTCGCGGCTGATCCGGGTGCACGGCGCGTTCGTGACGGAGACGGAGATTAACCGCGTGGTGGATTTCTGGAAGGAACAGGCCACGCCGGAGTACGACCAATCGTTCCTGGTGGCGCCGCCTGACGCAGAGGAGCCGGAAAGCGAGGACGTTCCGGCGGGCGCGCAGGATCCGTTGTACGAAGAGGCCGTGCGGATTGTGTTGGAGATGGGCAAGGCGTCGACATCCACTTTGCAGCGGAGGCTGCGGCTGGGGTATGGGCGCGCGGCGCGGATTCTGGATATGATGCAGCGGGACGGGATTATCGGGCCACCGGATGGGAGTAAGCCGCGGGAAGTGCTGAAGCGGCCGGATTGGCTGCGGGAGACGGAAGATACGCTGCGATAGGCTAGCGATAGGCTTCCCGCCGATGCCTGACCTGCAACATGCGAAGCGATCCGTCCGCCTGGATTTCGAAGCGGACACGATAGTCCATACTGTGGTTGTCGTCAGTAGCCGCTGGGCTACTGGGCCTCACGTATTGACAGCGTATATATATCCTGCTAGTCTGAGCGGTGAAGCCTGAAATTGCATTTGAGTGGGGACGCCGACAATATTGCCCATCTCAGGCTGCACCGGGTGAGCCCGCCGGAAATAGAAGAGATTTTCCGGAACGAACCGCTGGACCTTGAGTATGACCTCGAAGCTGGCGAAGAGCGTTACAAATCTCTCGGCGCGACGTCCCGAGGGCGCGTTCTGATTGTGGTCTGGACGGTGAGGAGTGCACGTATCCGGCCCATTACGGCGTACACGGCATCCAAAAGTATCGAATAATGTTTTTGAAATCCAGAGGGATGCAATGAAGAAAGCACAGATTCCCGCCTTTCGCTCGGAGTCCGCGGAGGCGCAATGGTGGTATGAACATCGCGAGGTGCTGGACCGCGATTTTGAAAAAGCCGCGAAGGCGGGGACGCTAAAGAAGTTGACGCGCGAGGGATTGCTAAAGCGCCTGTCCGCTTCGCGTGTTATTTCCATCCGATTGCCCGAAGATGACCTTGCGAGACTGCGCCGGCTGGCCGCGCAAAATGGCTTGCCGTATCAGACATACATGAAATCTCTGCTGCACCGGGCGCTCGAAAGGGAGGAAAAGCGCCGGGCAAGCTGAAGCCCGGTTGTCCGGCCGGTAACTACAGCACCGATTCTACGGGACTAGAATCGCTGCAGGATTCGCCATACATAGGGTCCTCGTCAACGTACAGATGAAGGCCGCTCACATCAGCTTCGCGGGGCGGGAGAGGTCTTTTGGCCAGGGCGTGATGCCGGTATCGATCTCGTTGCGGTTGGCGGGGTAGTTCGTCAGCGTTCCAACTTCTGAATCAGCCCTGACCATCAAGCGCGGCTTCGCCGGCGGCGGAACGCTAGCAAGATCAACCCGGCGCCGAGCAGCGAGAGGGTTGCCGGTTCGGGGGTGGGCGTTTGCGGCGTGAAGTGCAACGCAAAGATGAACTCGTTCGCCGTGCTCGGGTCGATGCCGCCGGCCGAGACAAAACTGTAAGGATCCACGAATATTTGTTGCCAGCCGGTTTGGGTACCGGCGGGCAGGGGGTCGCTAAAGCCCGAGGCGTAGTACGCTTCGCCCGGCAGGACCGGGTTCGACGATGACGCGCAGCAGATCTCGCCGAAGTTGAACAGCGGGTTGACCGGCGTACCGTTCACGAGCCACTGGTCGACCACGCCGTCGAAAACAGCCGGCTGGCTGAGGTAATAGTCCATCTCGATGTCCCAGTCGCCATCGATGTTGTTCGCCAGCGGTCCGCCGTTGACAATTTGCATGTAGAACACGTCCCACTCGCCGCCCCCGGCCGTGGGCACCTGTTGTTGCCAGATCTCGACGGCCCCATTGTCGACCAGCACGGGCGTTGAACTGAAGGTGGTGGTGGCGGAGTAGGTGTCCGGGGCGTTGGTGCCGCCGAACGTCAAGCTCGAACCGAAGGGAATGATGCTGGCTTGGGCCGTTGCGGCGAGTGCGAGAAGAACCGAGCAGAAAAGCAGCGACCTTGCCTTAATCATGAGTCCTCCGACGGTAAAGCAACGGCGCTCAACGCGCCTGTAAGCCCGCTTCCATTGTTCGTAGCAGAAAAACCGCATTCTTGTCAACGCTCGTCCGCATTTTTCCCTTGGAAAACGACACGTCCGACACGGCCCGCCCTTGGAGACGGGGCCGGCACCCGGCGTGGGGCTCAAGCCGGAGCGGCCAGGCCGGTACGCTCCCAAATGGCGCGGGCCAGCTCTTCGGGGCGTTGCGAACCAACCAGCACGCGCTCGCCGCTCACCAGTTCCATGCGCACGCCCCGGTTGCCGCGCGCGTGGAAGACGGTCCCGCGCGCCGACCAGCGCACACCCCACCCGCCGTAATCGCGGATGGGCCGATACGCGAAGACCTCCGCGCGCGAGATCTGATTCCACGGGACAACGCGATCCGGCCACAGCCGGATAAAGCGAATCGACAAAACGTCGTCGCAAACTTCGGTGACGAGCTTCATCTGGGAGATCCACACGGCCACCACCACGGCCACCACGAACGCGGGCCATAGAAGGACACCGGGTGCAACCGGCCGGCCCAGCCACACCTGCCGGTACAGACCATAACCGATAATAATGGCCGGAACCAGCATCGCGGGTGTCCAAAACCATTGAAAGCGCTGTTCTTCGCGAAAGTGCACCATCGGGCTTCGATTCAATGTAGCATTACGTACGCGCCGGTGGGCTAGCAGTCCGTGGAAGAGGTCACTGTGAGTCGCGGTTGGCAGGCGAAAGCGCCCGCCCCAGTGTGCCCAGCATGGGCGAACCAACAGCTTGAGCCTTTGGTGGAGAGGCATTCAGCCTTGCGCTAGCAGTCCACGGCAGAGGTCACTGTGAGTTGCGGTTGCAGGCGAAAGCGCCTGCCCCAGTGTGCCCAGCATGGGCGAACCAACCGCTTGAGCCTTTGGTGGAGAAGCATTCAGCCTTGCGCTAGCAGTCGGCGGCAGAGGTCACTGTGAGTTGCGGTTGGCAGGCGAAAGCGCCTGCCCCACCACTAGGGGATCTAATAGCGGTCCCAGGGAGCCCGGTCCCAGGGAGCCTGCTCCGAATTGCGCCGGCGGCCTCCCAACGCGCCGTCGATGACCCCCGCCGAGAAGCCGGGCGGCGCCGCGCCCGCGGTCGCGTAACGGTAGAGAGCCACCGTAAAGATCCCTTTGACCGCGGAAGTGACGGTCGCCAAGATGAGCAGGTAAACAGCCGCCAGAATGATTCCAGCGATGGGGTCCCAGCGCCAACAGGCCGCGGCCAGCGCCAAAGCTGGAAGCGACAGAAGAAGGCTCAGCAGGCCGAAGCCGAAGTTGCCCGCTACCTGTTCGCCCCAGTGGCTCCGGAACAGTTCCTGCGATCGATGTATGGCGTCGAATATGCCGCGGTCTTCGAACAGAAGCACCGGAACGATCAGGTAAGTGAGCAGCGTCCAGGCCAGGCTCAAGCCAGCGGCCACGAGGCTCAGGAGCCAGTTACGGCGGTCTCGCACAGAATGCAGCACGAGGCCCACAGTGGCGGCCACAAACGCCCACGCGGCGATGGGCCCTATGCGGCTGTACGCGATGCGCAAGCCGGCGCTCACGCTGGGCTTTCCGCCAGACAGCCGTATATTCGCGCAGCCCATCAACGCGCTGTTGAAGAAGATCCCCACCAGGAAGTTGATGTAGTACCACACGAAGAGCACGGCATAGCTATCCCAGGCGGCTTTGTGCAGCCGGATGGCTTCGAAGACGCCGTCCTGATAAAGCGGAATGAAGAAACTGGCGCCTAAGAGCAGGGCGGAGACGCCGCTCAACACCGGAAACAGGAGCATCTCCGTATCCGCGGCGAGCACCGCGAAGCTCTCCTTGAACAGTTGCCATGCCAGATCTACCCTACCCACGGCGGACAGCCTCCTCCCATAGTATCGCCTGACTGGAGGCTGACCGCCATTGAAATGTCACGCGTGATCGACGAAAGTTAGCGGGTCAATTTAGCGCAGGCTCATCCAAGGTAGAATGATCTGATGCCCGGCACAGAACCGTTCAAAATCGACGCCCTGGACGCCACGTCCGGGGCCAGAATCCTGAAACTCAACGGCCCGCTGACTCTACAGTCCCTGTTCGACTTCCAGGAGTTTGTCCGTCTGGAGCACAAGAAGCCGATCATTCTGGACTTGACCGGCGTCGCTTATATGGACTCGGCCGGTCTCGGTTCGGTGATCGGCGCCTTCGTAAGCTGCCAGAGAACGGATCGCGGGTTTGCGATCACGGGGGTCAGCGACCGGATTAATACTCTGTTCATGGTCGCGCATGTCAAGGATTTCTTGCCGTGCTTCGATTCGCTCGAAACCGCGGAGAACAGCTTGAAGCCGGGAAAGTAACAGCCAATCCGAAGAAATTATCAGCCGCAGATGAACGCCGATCAACGCGGATAAAAACAAATAGGTATCAGGACAATCGCGTGAATTTGGACCCGGCCACTCTCGAAGGTTAAACGATTCCAGATCTGATACGGAATTATGCCGGCGTCAGGCCGGCTTCGCTGAAAGCCAGGCTGCTGCAGTGAGACAAAGCAGGATCAAGATTGAGAAAGCGATTGGGAAGATAAAGGCGTATCTTAAAGATAAGATCGTTACAGTGGCGAAGCAGATGACGAGCGCCCACGCGGTTCCACGCATGCGCGCCAAGGTCTGATGCGGGAGACCGGCCAGTTGCCACGCCAATACGGCAGCGAATACCAGGAAAACGGAAAAGAAAAGCCCGAAGCCAACAAAGAAGTCCCAGTAAGTCCGGCTGGTTCCCATGATGTCGAAGTGAATCGACTGCATCAAATTAATCAGCGAGTCCACTCCCCACTTAGGATCGACCTGGCGAAATCCGAACGTATGTAGAGCGGCAAAAAGCAGAAGAAGGACGGAAGCGATTCGATAAAAGATGGCTGGTTTCAAGCCTAACCTCCGGAGATCGACGAGCGATAGTGTAGCACGCTCGTAGTTCAGCCATTTCCACTTCAGCCGATTGATACACTTTGGACCTCATAGGTGCGCCGGTAGCCGGTTCCGACTTCATTCGGGCGCAGGCTGCCGGCGCAGATAAGGCGAGCTCCCAGACCGGTGCTGAGTGTGAGGGACCTCGGCTCCCTAGGGCCAGCGGAAGGGGGATGCGCGCGCGGCTACTACGCGTACTTTGGCAGGCGTGCGGTCATCCACCGCCTCGAGGCGAGTGAGTCCGGAAGGCAGATAGACGATAACGCCCGCCGGATGCTTGCCCGTGAATCGGCTATGCACCTCGCCAACACACCTTCATTTCACGCCTCGGGATAGTCACTTCCCGGCATCGGCCGGCGGGGGTGCGTCCGCCATGAACGTATCTTCGACCGACTTCCACGTGCCATCAGCCTGCTTCCGGTAAACCGTCAGATACTTGCCCTGCTCCGTCATGGGGGCCTTCGTCTTCGGGTCCGAGATTTTCATGGAATACGTTCCCTGGGTATAGCCCAGGTCGCCGCTCTTGGCCACATCCACTTTCGTTGCCCCAAATGTCACCGCAAAATTCGGGTCGCTCATCATCGGCTTCAGCCCGGCGCGAATGGCCTCCTTACCGGTAAGGATCGGGGTTTCCGGAAGCAACACCGAAGCGTCGTCTGTGTAGTATGCCACCCACTTGTCCACATCCTTCGCCGCCGCGTCTTTGACCCAGGCGGCCTCGGTATCCTTCAGAGCCGACACATCGGCATCGTGCGTGTCGGGCGCCGGATTCGTACAACCCGTCAGCAGCGCGGATAGCGCCACACACGTAACCAGCAATCCGTAACGTAGCATCGTCAATCCTCCTTTTGGATCGGTCGTATTCAGTGTAAGTCGCGGAAGGCGAGTTTGGCTCGCCTCATCTGCCCTCCACCGTAAACGCCAACAACACATTACCCGGAGCCCCGCCAAGGAAACCATATCCGGAATTGACGAACAACATCCCGCCAGCCACGGTCGGGCCGGCGGCGTCGAGAGACCCGCCCTGGGCGGCCACCTTGTTGACGGTCGCGAAAGGCTTGCGCGTATCCAGATCGAACAGCAGCTTGCCATCGCCGGCCGCGTACGCGCGCAGATGTCCATCCAGCGAACCGCTGAACACCACACCCGGAATTGCAGTGACTGCGGAAGGCTGCGCCGCGCTGCACCCGTGTTCCCCGAGGCAGGCCGGTCTGGGCGGCGCAACGTGCCACACCTTTTCTCCCGTCGCGATCTGTACCGCGGTCAGCCCTCCGCCGGCTTCCGGATGGTTCCAGTCGAGATCGGAAACCGTCACGTACGCTTTCTCGCCATCGGCAGCGAAGCCCCATTCGATGCCACCCAGCACGCCGCCTTTTCCGACCCGGATCTGCCGGAGCTCGGCGCCCTGCTGGTCCGGGTCCAGAATGTGCAGAACCCCCGATTTCTGCCCAGCCAAAATAACCTGCCGGCCGTTCGACAGCGTGTGCAAGATCGGCGACGCGCCGAAGTCAAAGTCCGGACCTCCACCCTTGGGGCAAGTCACCTTGTCACCGGAAATGCAGGCGAGGTTCCACCGGTCGCCTTTCTGCACCTGGCGTCCCCAGACGATCTTTCCAGACGCCATCTCTATAGCCACCACCGCATCGGTGTAGCCCCCCTCCGGGTCGCTGTAGTTATCGCCGGTCCCAACGTAAAGAAAGCCCCGTTTGCGATCGATAGCCGGCGCGGACCAGATACCCGCACCCGACGGTCCCCACAATTGCGTGCCGCCCGGAGTGCGCCGTGTGCGGCGCGGCTCCTCCGGAATCATATAGGTTTTCCAGATCTGCCTGCCGCTGCCGGCGTCCAGCGCCACCAGGCTTCCGCGGAAGGTGCAACATTCATACTTGGGATTGCCGGAGGCCGCCTCCTCGAGCGAAGCCACCGGGACATAGAGACGGCCCTCGTACAACTGCGGCGCGCCGGTGATGCGTGCCAGCGGGTGATCGTCTACCTTCGCTTTCCAGAGCCCTTTGCCCGTGATGGCGTCCACTGCGTGAACCGTAGCCGTCAGGTCTCCGAAATAGGCCACGAACCGCGTCGCGCCGGAACCTGGCCCGATGCTGATGGCCGAGCGCACGCCCGCCGGAGACGCCTGGTAGATCCAGTAAGTGCAACCGGTGCGTGCATCCAGCGAGTAGACCGCGCCATTAATGCTGCCTACGAAAACGCGCCCCCCCATGACCACCGGTTGCGACCACGCCGCCGGGGCCAGCGGGAAACCGAATGCCCATTTGAGTTTCAGCCGGGGCACTTGATCCGCGGTAAGACCGGCCATCTCCGCCGGCTGGAAGCGGCTGTTCGCGGGATCCGCTCCCCAACCGTTCCAGCCAACTCCGGAAAGCAGGTCGGCTGCCGCGGAGGAACCTTCCGCACAGAAACCCTCGGGCGCCGGCGGAGCGGGCATCTGAAACGGCTCCACCGGCTTTCCAGTCAGGTAGGCGGCGAGGGCCATCTTCTCCGCGTCCGTGAGGGTGGCCATCAGGTTCATGAAGCCCATGTGGAGATTCCCCAGAATCGCCTCCGGCGGCAATTTCGCGAGCTCTTCCCGCCGCGGCGCCCACCCGCTTTGATCCGCTCCGTGGCAGCGCGCGCAATGTCTGGAAAAAAGGGCAGCGCCGTCCGGAGCCTGGCCCAATGCCGCTCCCATCGCCAGAGTGAGCGCGGCCACCAGGCTGCTCATGAGGAGTGCAGCGCGCCGTCGGCCAACAATTTCTCCAGCATCGGCACCATGGTAGCCTTCATGATTTTGCCGTCCGGATCGCTGGCGCCGGCCTTGTAGTTCCACACGCCCACGCGCAGGTAGCCATTCTGGAACGACCCCGAATGGGCGCCGTAATCGTGGCTCTGCAGGATCAAGTCCCAGTGCTTCGATGCGGCCAGAACCGCAGCCGTACTGTCCGGTTGGGACCGTTCTGTTTCGAGGACCTTCATCAGGTTCGCCATCGAGCCGGCCGAGAACCAACTCCCGTGCGTGGCCTCGCCTTCCTGATGGTTCAGGACAGCGTAATCGCCGTAGCCGATCAGTGTTCCATCCGCCACCGCGCCGTGCAAGGCCTCGTCGTCGGCGACCTGGATTTTCTTATACTCAGCCCACATGCCGCGCGGCACCGCCCACGTGGCTACATAGGTGTACATGACCGGTTTTTCCGGGTTGGTTTGCGCCGGCGCGGGGGTACTCGCGAGCATCCCCAGTGCGAGCGCGCTCAATACCGACATTCCCGTTACAAATCGTATCTGCATTTTTCTCTTAGGTTACGATTGATGTTACCTGCTATTGCGCGATTTTGTTTTCCTGGCAGGCGACCACCTGCCATTTGCCGTTCGATTCCACCCAGGTGTCGGTTTCCCGAAACCGGCCGGACATGTCTTTGCCCGCGTACTTGCCGTTTGTCAATGTGTAGGTGTAAGTGGCCACCGCGGTTTTCCCGTAGAAGCGCACCTTGAGGTCCGACAACTCGGCGGCTTGCGCGGTCAGATTGCGGGTCCGTACATCCTCCACGTCCTTGGCCTTACCGGTTACGTTGCCCTCGGTCCCTGTGTTGGTGATATCGGCCGCCTCGACCCGCTCGACCACGGACGCATCGCCTGTGACCAAGGCCTGCAGCCAATCTTTCTCCATCTGCACGATGGCTTTCTCTGCGCTCGTTTGCGCCGGCGCCGGGTATGCGGCAAGCATCCCCAGTGTAAGCGCGCCTAAAACCGACAATAACTTTGTAAATCGCATACGTATTCTCCTGTGTTGAGATTCTCATTACCGGGATTCTTGCCTTGCTTCCCGGGCCGAGCCAACCATATCACACTATGCCGCTCTGGGGCTGTTTCCAGCCGCTGATTGTACGTACCGTTACTATTTCGGCCGTGGGCTGAAGCCCACGGCGAAACCGGTTCTAAGTCGAATTAACTGACTGGGGGCGGACCGGAGCCGTGAAGGGTCCCCGGTCCCAGGGTTTGGAAGATGGCGCCCTTAGATTTCAGCCGGCGCGTAGGAATTGATCTCGCAACTTACAGACATCTCTTCGAAATTAGGTGTTGTCCAGTTCATGTCGATCCTCCTTTCCTTGAAGTTGGCTTGCCGGTTATCTGCGTTGAGACAATTCAGAGTAGAAGCGGTCGAGTTGGTCGGCGGAAAAGCTGAACCGCCAGCCCAGATCGTCCGTTTTAATCTGGGCCATCAAGTCGTCCTTCGGAACGCCTTTGCTTGCCAAGGTGGTGGCGCGCGCGGCCAGCGTATCGAGTTTGGTCTTGAACGCCTCCAGTTCGGCTCTCCCCACCGCCGGGCCCGCAGCGGGCACTACGATATCGAAATCCAGCTTCAGGATTTGAGCCAGGACCGCTCCCCATTCCACGAGGCTGCCTCCCGCCGAAAAATCCGGATCGGGAACGGATGCGAACAGGTCCCCCACGGCGACGACTTTCAAATTTGGAAAATAGACCACCGTGTCGCCGTTGGTGTGTGCGTTGCCGAAATGCATCAGCCGGACTTCCACGCCGCCGATCTTCATCTCGTAATCCTTGGCGTAGGTGATGGTGGGCGGCGCGACCTTCCCGCCCGGAGGATTATAGTTTGCTAGGGTGTCCTTCACATTTTCGTGCGCTATGATTTGTGTGCCGTCCGCCAGGAACCTGGCGTTGTTGCCGGTATGTTCTTCGCGATAGTCGGTGTTGATCAGCACGCGGACGCGCTGGTCCGAGATCTTCCGCATCTTCTTCAGAAGGGCGTCGTAGTTGCCCGGAAGCTTGCCGTCGACGACGATCAGTCCGTTCGCGCTGAGGCGCAGCAGCGTGTTGGTCCCTCCGCCGGATATGGTATATAAGCCCGTCTTCACGAGCGTCGCGGTAAGCGCGCTGCCGGCGGCAGGTTTGGCGGTCTCGTTACTCAGCGTGTATTGCGCGCTGGCGGTAGCGGCGGCCATCAAAAGGGCCGCCAAAGTTTTGTTGAACATAGAGTCTCCAGGGAAATAATTGCAATCGCTGATGGTGGGGCCGGACCCCGGTCCAGCCCCACCGCCATCAGCTAGGGTTGCGGTACGGCAAACGCGAAGAACTGGTTATTGCCCGTGTAGCCGGGTATCCCCAGGTGCGCGTAGCCGGAGCCCCAGAAGATCATGCCCTCGGCGATCGTGGCGCCGGCGTTCACCGACGAGCCTGGCGCAAAGCTCCACAGCGTGCTGCCAGTGGACGCGTTCAAGGCGAGCATAGTAGGCGCGGTCGGCGCGCCTCCCATGGAAGCCGCATAGACCACGCCGTTGGAGACGGTCATGGGGCCCAGGTCGACGGCGCCGTTGGGATCCGCCACCTGCCACACGATGCTGCCCGTCGCCGGATTGAGAGCGGCAAAGGAACCCGCGCTGCCCGCGGCGTAAGGAATGCCGTAGAGGTTGGAGATCGCCACATAGATGTTGGCGCCATCGGTCGCCGACCCCCATTCCATACCGCCGAGCGAAGATCCCGGGCCTACCTGCGTATGCCACAGCTCGTAGCCTGTATCCGGATTGAGCGCGTAGTAGATGCCGCTCTTCTGTCCCGCGCCGATGATGGTCACCTTGCTGCCGTTCGCGGTATAGGTGATCTCATTCGGACCCGAGCCGAAATCGTAGTCCGGGCCGGAGGATGCCGGACAGTTCTGCGTGCCTGGTGCGGCGAAGATGCAGTCGACGTTCCAGGAATCGCTGCCGTCGTTGATGCCGTACTGGCCCCAAGTCATTAACCGAGTAGCCCATTTTATATGGCCAGTATTCATGTTGAGCGCGATAATCGAGTCCGCGTGGTCGCCGGGGGATAGGCAGGCAGCCTCGGTGCCTCCAGCCTTGATGCAGGCGTTGTAAGCCGGGGCCGTGGGGACGCTGTAGTTGTTCCCGGTTCCCACGAATACCGTTTCGCGGTGTAGGTCCACAACCGGCGTGCTGCCCCAAACGGCGCCGCCGGAGTAACCCACCGGAACGGTAAAGGTTTGCCAGAGCACATGTGGGGAATAGGCGGCTACGCTTACCGCTACGATGCTGCCCCTGACCGAGCAGCAGGCATAATACTGGGATCCAGCCGCTGCGGCGAATTCCTCGTTCGAGGTCATACCCACGTATACGACGCCATTCACCACCGCCGGCGATCCGGTGATCACGGGGAAGGGGTTGGACGTATCGGGCTGAATCTTCCACAGCAGATTACCGCTGGCCGCGTCAATTGCCAGCAGCCAGCCAGTGGGAGGCTGCACCGTGGATCCAGCGGCCGGGGCGACGTACTGCGTCCCGATGTACACCACGCCGTTGGCCACCGCCGGACTGGTACGCGAAACCGTGCCCGCGGCCAAGCCGTAACTCGAAAGCTGAGTTCCCCAGATCAGCGCGCCGGTTTTCGCGTTCACGGCCCAGAGATTTCCGCCCCAATCGGGGAAGTAGGCCACACCATCCACTACCGCCGCGCGGGCCGAAACATCGCCCCCGGTAGTGAAGGTCCAGGCCACTTGCAGATTGGCGACGTTCGCGGTCGTCGGCCCCTGATTGGAGCTTGCGTTATTGGTCGCGCCTTGCCCGAACATCGGCCAATCGGCCGACGGAGCCTGCGCAAACATAGTTACGGTTGCGGTCCCGAGCGCCAGTAGCGCTCCCGCAAATGATGCACGTCTCAATGTCATCGATTCCCTCTCCTTTTACCCAGCAGGTGAAACTGGTTCGTTCGGATTCTCGCCGGGACCGGCGTTCAGGGCAATGGAATCGGTATGTAATCTACATGGAAAGAATATAACGCGGCAACCTGCTGATTAAGAGCCCTTTAACAAAATTGAAGGGCCGGCTTTAGCAGGCGTTGGGCTTGAGCCCCGCTTTTTTTGGGACAGACAATGACTGCCATAAACGGTCTCTTGCCTCATCTGTTTTATCGCCCTTGATCCGCAGCCAACCGAGCAGCCCTGGAAGCGAGCACATAACGGGCTAAGCGGCTGATAAGAGACTGCTTACTCCTTTTGACGGGCATATGCTAGAATGACTTCTGATGTACGGTTCCACACGGAGGAAGGCGCTTTAAATTGGGTGCCATCCCGGAAATCGCGCGCTTTGGCGCCTTTGAGCTGAATCTGCGGACCGGCGAGCTCCGCAAGAACGACATAAAGATCCGGCTTCAGGAACAACCCCTAAAGATCCTGGCGATGCTCCTGGAGCGACCGGGCGAGCTGGTCACCCGCGACGAGATCCAGAGCCGGCTCTGGCCCAACGACACGGCCGTCGATTTTGAATATGGCATCAACAGCGCGCTAACCCGGCTGCGCGCAGCTTTGAGCGATTCGGCGCGCGAGCCGCGCTTTATCGAGACCATCGCCAAGCGCGGCTATCGCTTCCTCGCGCCGGTAGTGAAACATTCCGCCCCGGTACCTCCGCCGCAAGAAGCCGCGCCCGAAACGCCGGCACCCCAAGAAGCAGGCAGCGATCCGCTTTCTCCTCTCACGGGAACTGTGATCTCCCGGTATCGCATCCTGGAGCGGTTGGGCGGAGGGGGCATGGGTGTGGTTTACAAGGCTGAAGATACCCGGCTGGGCCGGTTTCTGGCGCTCAAGTTCCTTCCCGAAGAACTCGCTGAGCATCCCGACGCGCTCGATCGATTCCGCCGCGAAGCGCGCGCCGCCTCCGCTCTGAACCACCCCAACATCTGCACCATCTACGAAATCGATGAAATCGGCGGGCAACCGTTCATCGCCATGGAACTGCTGGAAGGGCAGACGGTCCGGGACCGCATCGCTGGAAAAATGTTCAAGCTCGAGGAATTGCTGGACATTGCCATTCAGGCGGCCGATGCCCTGGAAGCCGCGCATGGAAAAGGGGTCACACATCGCGATATCAAGCCCGCTAACATTTTCATCACTACGCGCGGGCGGGTGAAGGTATTGGATTTTGGGCTGGCGAAGCTGGCGCCCACGGAACCCGCCACTCCAGCGATAGCCGACGACGGCCCGCTGACGACCCCTGGCGTGGCGATGGGCACGGTGGCTTATATGTCGCCCGAACAGGCCCGCGGCGAAGAACTGGACGCGCGAACCGATCTGTTCAGCTTCGGCGCAGTGCTTTACGAGATGGCCACCGGGCGGCAGGCGTTCACCGGGAACACGTCGGGGGCGATCTTTGGCGCTATCCTGCACGAAGCGCCGAAGCCGCCGCTGAGCCTGAACCCCAGGCTTCCGCTCAAGCTGGACGAAATCATCGCTAAGGCGCTGGAGAAAGATCGCGAGTTGCGCTATCAGCACGCCTCGGATATTCGCGCCGATTTGAAACGGCTGCAACGCGACACGGCTTCAAGGCAGGCAATGATGGGCGCGCCGCTACCAGGCGGCGTTTTGGAAACCGCCGGAAGCGGGTCCGGGGGGACCCGGCCCAGGGGGCACCCCGACCAGGGGGTCCGCCCCACAGGGGGTAGGAAGTGGATGGCCGCCGCTGTGGTTCTGGCTGTCGCGATCGGTCTCACAGGCGGCATCATCTGGCGCTCCTACCATCCGCCGGCGCCAGCCACCTGGGTCGCGACCCGCCTGGGCGGACCTTCCACCGCGTGTTGCCCGCAGATTTCGCCGGACGGCCAGTTGCTCGCCTTCCAAACCATGGTGGACAACCTCGTGCAGATGGCCGTCATTGAAGCCGGACGGGAGCAGTTGGACCCTCCTAACAAACCAAAAGGGCGCCGGCTACGTAAATGAGACCTCCTGGGCCGCGAACGGCTCCAGGATCTACTTCTCGCGTTTTGACGATCAGCCGAGGGGCGTGTATTCAATCCCCGCACTCGGCGGCGAGACGCGCCTACTGCGTGATAACGCCATTGGCGGCTATCCGCTTCCCGACGGCAGCATGATCGTGGTCGTCTGGGTGGGCGAGGGAGATGCGCAGTTGCGCCGCTTCTGGCCGGAGTCGGGACGCGAAGAGCCTCTGCCGGCATTCATTGGGCGAATGGACCGGCCGCCGGCCGCGGTATTTCCGGACGGCAAGGAGATCGCTTTTTTCGGAGTCTACGGCACCTCTCAGAAACATGCGGGCGCGGCCGGCCTGTACGCCCTCGACCTGGATTCGAAGAAAGCGCGCACTCTGGGAGGATCGCTGGGTCCATGGTCCGACATCAGAAGACCGATGACCGCCGCGCCGGACGGCAAAACGCTGATCACTCTCGCGCAAGTCGAAGATGTCTATCAGGTGGTGAAGGTGCCGCGCGACGGCGGCTTGCGCCACGAAGTGCTCTTTTCGCTGCCCCGGTCTGAACGCGTCTTCGACTTGAGCGCTGGTGCGGATGGCTCGATTTACACCGACTCCCCGAGCCGGCCGCGAACTCTGCTGCGGTTTTCGCCGGAGGGCGGCGAGCCTGAAGAAAATGCGCTCGGCAACACCCAAGGATACGTCATCGGCTGCTTGCCGGGCAGCAAGGTTCTCTTCCCCTCCCTCGATGGAGGCAAAGCACATCTGGTGGCAGGCGCGCCCGGCTCCGAAGCCTCGCCTTTTATCGAAACCAACGAGGAAAGCAGGCCGCCCTTCGCCGTGTCGCCCGCCGGCAGCGTGGCGTTCCTGCTGGGCACGCCGCCGCGGCAGCAGGTGGCCATCGCCTCGGTTCGCGAAGGGCGTATCCTCAAGCGCCTGTCCATCAAGGCCGCTGAAGCGCGCAGCGTGGCTCTTTCGTCCGATGCACAGACGCTTTTCTACGCGGCCGGCGGGGCTGTTTGGTCGGTGCCGGTAAACGATTCGAGGCCGCCGCACCGCATCGTCGAAGGCGAACAGGTGGTCGTCGATCCATCCGGCCCTTTCCTTTATGTGCTGCAAACTGCCGGGAAGCAGCCAGTTCTGGCGCGCGTACCCGTGGCGGGAGGGGCTGCGGTGCCTATCCCCATGCCGCAAAGTCTCCATGTGACCGTAAATAGCATGCCGGCCAACGCGGTCGATGGGCACGGCCGCGTCCTGTTTGATACCTCTTCAGCGGATTCCTTCTTCTACCTCCCGGCGCTTTACGACCCCGCGCGGAAATCCGTCACGCGCATACCGGTGCGCTTCGAAGGCTCCGTCTGGAGTCCCCTCTGGACTGAGGATGGCCGCATCGCGGCACTGGGCGCGCGTTTCGCCAGTTCCATCTGGCGGTATCATCCCGTCTTACGCTAGCCATCTGCTCTTTTCGTGATGTGTACAATGAGCCGCGTGGCGCACGCTTTAGCGTGCTGCGGCGAGCTTCAGCTCGCCGAATTTCGACCGAATCAACCACTTTCGCCTGCCAACACCCTATACGCTCGCCGCGCCACAATCACTTCCTCATTGGTCGCCATAGCGATTACTGAAACATTTCCCTTCGACACTACCCGATCCCCCGTCCCACACGCATTCTTCTCCGCATCCAGCTCGACCCCCAAAAACTCCAGCCCCTGGCAACAAGCGGCGCGCAGGCTTGCCGAGTTCTCTCCGATTCCGCCCGTGAACGCCACCGCCTCCAGCCCGCCCATGGCCGCCGCGTAGGCGCCAATCGTCTTCTTGACCTGGTAGGCAAACACCAGCAGCGCTTCACCCGCGCGCGGGTTGCCTTGCGCGGCGGCCGCTTCCAGATCCCGCACGTCGCCGCCATCGATGCCAGAGAGCCCGGCCAGCCCGCCGCCCTTCGCGAGCTGGCGGCGCACCTCCTCGCAGGTCCAGCCGCGCCGCTCCATCATGAAGAGCACCGCAAATACGTCCAGATCGCCATGCCGCGTAGCGTTCTCCAGGCCCGATTGCGGCGAGAACCCCATAGTGGTGTCGATCGAGCGCCCGCGGTCGATCGCGCACATCGACGAACTGCCGCCCAGATGGCAGCTCACCAGCCGCGTCTGCCGTCCCAGCAGTTCGGCCGCGCGCTCCGCCACGTACTGGTGTGAGGCGCCGTGGAATCCATATTTGCGCACGCCATCCGCCCGCCACTCGGCCGGCACGCCGTAGTGGCGCGCATAGCCAGGCATGGCGCCATGAAATTCCGGCTCGAAGGCCGCCACCAGGGGGACGCCCGGCATGCTCTCGCGGAAGGCCCGTATGGCCTCCAGATAGATGGCATTGTGCGCCGGCGCGGCGGGCGCGAATTCGTGCAGCGCCAGCAGCACGCCGTCGTCAATCACGTGCGTGCCGCAGTAGCGGGGACCGCCATGCACGGCTTTGAAAGCCACCGCATCCACCGAGACGCCGCCCGTGCGGATCTGCTCGATGGCTTCGCGGTAATCACGCACGCGCTCGTAGCGGCCCCTGCCGAGCACCTTTTCGGAAGGCATCTCCAGAATCTGGTATTTGAGCGACGTCGAGCCCAGATTCGGAACCAGCAGGTTCATTTCACGCCGTGATATTGCGCGCGGATGGCCGTCAGGTTCTTCGTCGCCAACGCTTGATAGGGGCTCTTCATGGCGGCGCAGGCCTTGTAGAAATTGACGGCATCCTGGATCTTGTCCAGCTTGTAATTGGCGTAGCCCAGCAGATACAGCACTTCCGCGTGCAGCGCGGCATTCGTTTCCACCAGCGGGAGGGCCTGGCGCAGGTCTTTATCCGCCGCGGCGAATTTGACATCGTTGTAATATTGTTTCCCGCTCATGTAGTAGGCCAGCCCCAGAATCGTGTTTTTGCGCTTGGTCCAGTCCGCATCCGCTACGCCATCGGGCTTGGGCTTGGAATTCACGATCTCAACCAGCTTGCCGCTGTACGCGTGGACTTTATCGCCGTCTTTCTTGCTCAGCGCGTTGTCGGCCAAGACCAGCAGCATGTCTTCGCCAGGTTGTCCCGTCTCGGCGACCTGCTGCGCCAGCGCCACCGCCTTGTCGTTCGCGCCGGTCTTTTGATACGCCACGAACAGCGTGTCGTTGCCCTTGGCCAGATACTCGCTCTTCGCATTGCGCTGCTGCAAGGCTTCGAGCAGCACGATTTGCTTCTTCGGATCGGGCGTCTGCAACGCCATGGCGTAGAGCGCGTACTCGGTGTAAGTGTTCACCTGTTTGGCGTAATCCACGCGCGCCTTCCAGTTCTCCACCTCATCGGCGTCCTTGGGCTGCGGAGAGGCTACCACCTTAGCGGCCAGTTCCGCGGTCTTCGCCGACCATTTCAGGACCAGATCGGGATCCTTTTTCAGCTCGGCCGCTTTGAGGGTTTGTTGCGAAGTCTCCACGCACTCCGGCGGAAGGGCCGCCAGCTTGTCTCCAATAGCCAGCGCCTTATCGGCGTCGCCGGCCTTCACGTAGCCGTCCAGCAGTTGCTCGTAGACCCAGCCGATGGCCTCGTGCTGCGGATACTGGCTGGCGAACTGCTCCAGCAAGACCAGCTTCTTGGCGTTGTCCGCTTCCTGCCCGGCCTGCTGCAGCAGTTGTCCCTCCGGGCTTGAGGTGTTGACTTCCGCAAGTTTGTGGCACTGGGCCCATCCCTGACGGCAGGCCAGCGCCAGCACCAAAAGGGCGACGACACTCTTCATCCGGTACCTCCCTGAACTGCGGAATGTTATCACAACCGACCCCCGTGGCGCATGCGCGCTTGCCTGCACGCCTGCCTGCCGGGGCGGCGTGTGGGCTGGGTACTTCTGGCGGCGCAGCGAGCGAGGCCCGCCCCCGCGGTGGCGCTCATTAACATTCTCGCACTCTGCGCGTATGGACGCCGGCTGGCCGACGCGGCACGACGGCGCGGTTTCCAGGCCGCGCGTAAGGCCAACTGAAGAAGGTTGGCAGGCGAAAGCGCCTGCCCCACCCCAGCCTACAACAGTGCCACAAAAGACTCTTCAGGAAATATAGGAAATCAAGAGGCGAGCAAAGCTCGCCCGCGCCGTCAGGAGTGCCTCGGCACTATTGCCAGCCGCGAAACTGAGTCAGTCACACATTTACGCAAAACTATTTACGTTCATTTTCTGTGAGTTAGCTATAACCCACGATCGGGAAGGCAGGAACTCGATGCTAGTCTCGAATCGGGAATGAGGTTTGCATCGCAGCCATGACAGAACTACGAGAGCAGCGAGCCGATGCCATTAGAAAGGCGATTGAAAACGTTGCGACGAGAATAGGGGCGGACGATTGCAGTTTCACGGTCGCAGATCTGGTGCGCCTACTGCAGCTCGAAAAAGAACTGGCGCCGGACGAACCCCGCAAACTGACGGTCAGATGGTTAAATCCACAAACGACGGAGAATGGGACCGAACGATAAACTATGACCCGCTCCCTTCCCAGAAGGCCTTTCACGACGACCCAGCGCGATTCAAGGGTTTCTCGGGGCCAATTGCTTCCGGCAAGAGCCAGGCGCTTTGCCAGGAGGCGATCAAACTCAGTTATGTCAATACGGGGAGACAAGGGTTGATCGGGGCGCCTACTTATCCCATGTTACGGGATGCGACGCAGACGACACTGTTCGAGATTTTGGCGAGCAATGAGATTCCGTACGAATACAACAAGGGCGAGAACGTGCTGCTGATGAAAGACACAGGATCCAGAATTCTATTCCGGCCGGTCGACGATTTTGAGCGGCTACGCGGCACGAATCTGGCCTGGTTCGGATTGGACGAGCTGACTTATTCGCCCGAGCAGGCGTGGCTGCGATTGGAAGGCCGGCTACGCGATCCGCAAGCCACGAGACTGTGCGGCTTCGCGGTGTGGACGCCCAAGGGGTACGACTGGGTGTACCAGAAATTCATCGCGGATCCGGTGGCCGGGTATAGCGCCATCGTGGCCAAGGCTTTTGAAAATCGCTTCGTGCTGCAGAAAGTTCCGGATTTTTACGAACGGCTACGCAACAGCTACGACGAGACCTTCTATCAACAAGAAGCGCTCGGGCAGTACTTGAGCCTGCAGGGAGGGCTTGTCTACAACGCCTTCAGCCGGTGCGATCACGTAAAGGAGCTACGGATCAATCCGAATTACCCGTTGCTTTGGGCGCTGGATTTCAATGTGGATCCGATGTCCTCGGTGGTCGTGCAAATGGAGGCCGGCAAGATACTGGTGGTGGACGAAATCGTGATCCGGCACGCCAGCACGCAAGAGGCCTGCGAGGAGTTTGAAAGGCGATTTCCCGATCATCGGGGAGGCGTAGTGGTTTACGGAGACGCGTCGGGCAACAGTCTGCATACGACCGGCGCCTCCGACTACCAGATCGTTCGAGAGTACTTTCGCGGGCATTATGGCGCGCGGGTGGCTTACAAGGTGCCCAAGGCGAACCCGAGTGTACGTGAGCGGATTCAACTGACGAACGGAAGGCTGAGGTCAGCCGCGGGGGAGATAAAGTTGCTGGTGGACGCCAAGTGCAAAGAGCTGATCAAGGACTTCGAGCAGGTTTCTTACCAGGCGGACAGCAATGCGATCGACAAAGAGAAAGACCGCCGAAGGACGCACCTCTCGGATGCGCTTGGTTATGTGCTGTGGCAAGAGTGCCGGCCGCAGGCAGCGATCGGGGAACATAGGGAGCGGCTGATTTAAGGACGACATGCTAAATATCGACCGAGAACATCCCGAGTATTTGGCCAAGAAGGCGATGTGGCGAAAGTACAGAGACCTTTACGCCGGCGGCGAGCCAATGCGGGAGAACGCCTTTGAGTACCTGGTGCGGCGGCACAAGGAGCCGAACGATATCTATGCCGAGCGGCTTAGCCGGGTGTTCTACGAGAACTATATCGGCTCGATCATCGACTGGTATGCAGCGACTCTGATGCGGCGCGAGGCGGCCCTGCTATTTGAGGGAAGCGACGAGGCCGCCAAAGATTTCTACAATCTGTTCGCCGAGGACTGCGACCTGAAAGGCACGAGCCTTGCGGAATTCTTCCGGCAACGGTTTGTGCAGACGCTGGTATATGGCCGGAGTTACATCGTAGTGGACTTTCCCCGGTCACCGGTGGCCGTGGCCAGCCGCGCGGAGGAGGATGCCATCGGGAGCTCGCGCGCATACCTGGTGGATTACTCGCCTGAGGAGTTCATCAACTGGAGCTACGACGATCGGGGCGGACTGGAATGGGCGGTCATCCGGACGTCGTCGCTTCGAAAATCCAAGGTCACAGAGCATGAATGGACTCGCGAGACCCGCTGGATTTACTACGATCGCCAGAATTTTCAGGTCTTCCAGCGGTTGAAAGACAAAGAAGTAAGACTGGTGGACGAAGGGGTACACGGCCTGGCTGGCCAAAACCGCGTGCCGGTCTTTCCGTTGCAAGTGAGCGAAGGGCTGTGGCTGATGAACAAGGCGGCGCTGTTGCAACTGGAGCACTTCAATAAGTCGAACGCGCTTGCCTGGGCTCTGACCATGGGCCTGTTTGCGTCTCCGGTCATCTATTCGGATCGGGAGTGGAACCAGATCGTAGGTGAGTCCTACTTTATCCAACTGGCCCCGGGAGACCGGTTCGGATGGACTGAGCCGGAAGGCAAGGTCTACCAGATAGCGGCGGACAACCTGGTTCAACTGAAGGACGAGATTTACCGGGTGTGTTACTTGATTACGCACGCGGGCGGCACCGGATCGTCGAGTCAGCCGCAATCCGGAACCAGCAAGCAGCGGGACTTCAGCATTACTCAAGAGGTGTTGCGGGCGTACGGCGATGCGGTGAAAGAAACGATGAAGCGAGTGTTAGGGGCAATCTCCGCGGCCCGCAAAGACAACGTCTCCATCGATGTCTCTGGGTTGGACGAGTTTGACATCGGCGATTTCAGCAACGAGCTGGACGACGCCCGAAAGCTGCTGAGCCTGGGCATTGCGTCGGAGACGCTAAAGAAACAAGTCTTCAAGAAACTGGCTTTCAAATTCCTCTCGGATGTGCGGCAGGAGGTGAAGACGCAGATCGCACAAGAAATCGAAGCGATGAGTTAGGAGGCATATGGAAGAGACGGACGTACAAACGCTTGTCAAGCAAGCGATCCAGGAGTTCGTGCAGGAGCAGCAATCCAAGAGCGAGCCGGCCTACAAGACCGAGCTCGTGGAGGAGCGCAAGCGGCGCGAGCAACTGGAGCGGCGGCTGAACGAAGTGGTGGAAGAGAACAAGCGCAGCCGGCAGGCGGCGGAACAGGCCGAGAGGGGCGCCGCGATCCGGGCGGAGCTACAGCGCTTGGGAGTCGCCAAGGTGGACCTGGCATACCGCGCCGTGCAGGACGACATTTACCGGTCGGAAGACGGCCGGCTTCTGGCGCACGGCGACAGTGGCGAAATCCCGGCCAAGGAATATCTGGCCAGTTTCGTCGGCGAGAATCCGGAGTTTCTGCCGGCGAGGATTTCGGGCGGCTCGGGAATCACGGCCGCACACAAGGCGCCGCGGGAAGCCGCGGAGAGTGTCGATCTGGATGGCATCCGGCCGGGTATGACTCCGGAGGAGATGGAGCGGGTGCGGAAGGAGATTCTGCGGGTAGCTTCACAGAATCTGCGTGGGTTATAGGCAAGACAGGCAGAGATGCCCGAGTTTTGGAGAACAGGCATAAAGCCTGCTCCATTTAGGAGAACGAATGGCGACGATTACATCAGCAAATGTGGCCAGCGCGATTGTGAAGCTGGTGGCGGCAGACGCTTTGCCCGCCTTGGTTGGGAACCTTGTCATGGGTAACCTGGTCAACCGCGATTATGAACCTGTATTGGCGCAGGCGGGAGATACGGTGAACATTCCGATTCCTCCAGTCCTGGTAGCCAACAACATAGCCGAAGGCGGACAAGTTCAACCGCAGAACCCGAATCTGGGGAATGCGCAGATCGTACTGAACACACACGCCGAAGCGACTTTCCAGATTCCGGATGTGACCAAGGTGCTGGCGGTTCCGGACTTGCTGCAGGTGTACATGCAACCGGCGGTGGTGGCGATAGCCGAGAGCATTGAGACAAGTCTGATGGACCTGTACGCCGGGTTTACGGCGAATACGCCGGTGGGCACGCCGGGGACACCGCTGGTGGAAGCGGTGATCGACCAGGCAGAAAGCGCCCTCTTCACGGCGAAGGTTCCGCCGTCCGAGCCGAAGTTTCTGTTAGTGGACGCCGCGACTTATTCCCAGTTGCGACAGATCGAACGTTTCAGCGAATTCCAGACGGCAGGGGAGGCGGGGCTGCGGGCATTGATCGACGGCACGGTCGGTAAGATCAAGGACTTTTTCGTGCTTCGGTCGCAGTATATCGCGTATACGGGCAGCTCGCCGATGACGACGCACAACATCGCTTTCACGAAGGGCGCCATCGGCTTGGTAATCCGGAGGCTGCCGCAACCGCTTTACGGTACAGGCGCGGTAGCGCACTACGCCGAAATGGGTAACTTCGGCATGCGCGTAGTGATGAGCTACCAACCGAATACGTTGGCCCAGCAGTTTACCGTGGACGTCCTATACGGCTGCGCGGTAATCCGGAACAACTTCGGAATTCAGGTGAATTGCTAACGATGCGGAGGGGTTGGGCGTGCCCGAGGCCGGGCATGCCTGCACCTCGCAAGAGAAAACCATGGACCTACAAATCTATTACAAGAAAATTCGGGAGATGGAGCAAGGCCTGAGCGGTCCTTCTGTTGTGGTGGTGAGCCTCGAGCCTGTTTGGCGGCGGCCAGTCGCAGCCCGCACCACTCGTACCCTATTCGATGCCGCCAACGCTGAACCTTGAGACTACCAGTAACTACCAGAACGTCGTTTGGGGCGACAATGGCTTGCCGCGGGCAGCGGGCGGGCAGACGGCAGGGCAGGGATCGAGCAGCGCCGGCCAACAGATCACGGTGCAGGTGCAAGCGATCGACAGCCAATCGTTCCTCGACCATAGCGATGAGATCGCGCAAGCCGTGCGGCAGGCGATGCTGAACATGAACTCGATCAACGACGTAGTGACCGACCTCTGACCGCCATGTTTCCCACGCTCAAGACCGGCGCCGTAATTCAATATCCGGCGAAGAGAAAGTTGCAGTTCGTCACTGGAGTGATTCGCTTTCTGGACGGCACCGAGCAACGCTATCGCGATAGCCCTTCTGTGCTGCACACATGGACTATCCAGCTCGCCCTGCTTGACGAACAGGAGATGGCCGCGCTCGATCAGTTTTTCCAGGAGAACCAGGGACGGTTTGCGAGTTTTTCGTTTACCGACCCCTGGGACGGAACGGTCTATCCGAACTGCAGCTTTGGAGCGGACACATTCGCATTCCAGCTCAGCGGTGAAATGAGGAATAAAGCCGCTCTGACTATCTGCGAGAACAGGAGCTGAGATGATCTATTTCCCGCAATTGTCATCCGGCGCAACGGGGCAGTTTCCGATCACAAGGCAGCGGATGGCACGAACGGTCGTCAATCAGAGCTGCGAGAGCTACAACATCAAGCTGGCGGACCCGGGGGCGGCCATCACGCAATGGCATCTCTCTTTTTCCGAGTTAAGCGACCAGGAGCTGGCGGCGCTCGAGGCTCTTTTTCAGGCCGTGGAAGGCCAGCTTACGCCATTCACCTTTTTGGACCCCGTCGACAATCTGCTGGCGTGGAGCGAGGCACAGAACCAGGCGGCATGGCAGGCCGATCCGCTCTTGGCACTCACCGCCAACATTGTCGATCCGCTGGGAGGCACTTCTGCCTTTCAAATCGGCAACCCGAGCGGCGCCACACTCATGTTGCAGCAGGCGATCGACGCGCCCGCATCGATGGACTACTGCTTCAGCGTGTACGCGCGCAGCGATCAGAGTACGCGGGTGTGGCTGGTGCGAGGATCGGAGACCACTGCGGCCTCGATTTCGACGGAGTGGACACGGGTGACGTCCGCGGGGCAGTTGCAGAGCGAGGCGGAGTCGATCAGCTTCGGAATCGCGCTCGACCCTGGTAGCACGCTAGACGTGTTCGGAATGCAGGCAGAGGCGCAGATAGCCGCTTCGCTTTACAAGCAGACGTTCGAGACGGGCGGCGTCTATACCAACGCGCGATTTCAGAGCGATGCATTAACTATTACGACCGTGGGTCCGAACCGCCACTCTTGTGAGCTGGATATCGTCAATGTTGAGTATCTATGATTTAAAGGAGCAGGCGGTCACCGATACTCCGCTGCTGCTTTTCGACTGCACGCTGGCGAACGGACAACTGGAGTCCTGGAGCACTCACCAGGTGGCGTACAACGGAAACACGTATGCGCCGCGAGTGATGAAGCACAATCTGTTTGAGGTCCAGACCTCGTCGGACCAGGGTGTAGACGCGATTCCACGTGTATCGTTGTCGCTGGGCAACGCAGATTCCTACTTCTCAGAATTGGAGCGCTCGGTGGGCTGGAAGGGCGCTACTCTCACCGTAACCTTTCTCTTCTACAATCTCCTTGAAAACGCAGCGACATCCGACAGAGCTGTTTTGTTTCAGGGAATTGTCAACCCGCCGGATCGGAGCACGGAATCTCTCTTCCAGATCTCCGCTGTAAATCGCATGAACATGCAGAGGGTGCTGCTGCCGGAGGTGCGTATCCAGCGGCGCTGTCCCTGGTTGTTTCCCTTGAATGCACAGCAGCGGCTGGAAGCGGTGTCTGGAGGAAGCAGCGGGCAATACTCGCACTTCTATCGCTGCGGTTACTCGCCGGATATGACCGGCGGTGTGGGCGCAATGGTGGGTGGCGCGCCGTACACATCCTGCGGCTATACACGGACGGATTGCGAGGCTCGCGGGATGTTCAGCGGGCCGATGCGGTTCGGCGGACTCGAATTCGTGCCCTCGTCCATTCTGGTAAGGAGCTACGGCCAACAGGGCCGCTCTTATGCGCCGGTTGTCGACAACACGGCTGAGTACAACGATTATGTTCCCTTGCTGTATGGCACGGCGTGGTTCGCGCCGCCGATCGTGTTCTCGCGGAATGACGGCAACCTGACGCGCATGGAAGTGCTGTTGGGGATGGGGCCGATCCAGGACGTGCAGACGGTGGTGGTGAACGGCATCGAGATTCCCCTGGGACAGTCTGGTACGAACATGACGTCCACGGGCTGGTACAACGTAATCAGCCTGGGCAGCCGGAATGGCGCATTCGACCCGAACTTCACGGATGCCTCCGGCAACCCTGCCGGCG
>Ga0181523_10000438_pt1 | contig 46924 bp, 53 predicted proteins | sample PEATcosm2014_Bin_43_FD_119752 | JGI IMG/M metagenome (GOLD analysis project Ga0181523, IMG submission 119752) | Peatland microbial communities from MTU Mesocosm Facility, Houghton, MI, USA - PEATcosm2014_Bin05_30_metaG | ecosystem: Environmental > Terrestrial > Soil > Wetlands > Peat | place... | reverse complement strand
TTCTCCAGCCTCCAGTACTGTCCCGCCCGCACCTCACACAGATACCTACCCAGATCGACGAACCGGGTGTCGCGTTCTGCCTCCTTCTGCCGTTCCCACGCCAGGATCTCGTCGATCTTGGTCAGAACAAACAGGGCTCGCTTGCGATTGAGCTTCGGCGACATCGGCGGATACCTAGTAAACAAGTTCGTCAAACAGACCAAGATCGACTCCGGGTTTGCGCACAAGGGCGGCTTCGACCAAGTCGCGCTTATCGAGACAAAGCCCGACAAAGGGGCAGGTGGTGCACGGATTCTGTGGAAAGCGGATGCCGCTATGCGGCAGGAAGAGTCCGGACTCGATCCGTCGGACCGTGTCTTCGACCAGGGTGGCGAACTCCTGCCGCTGTTCGTCAGAAATGGTGGCGCGAAGGTACTGGACTTCAACCAGCCGCTTGCGGACGAAGACAACCTGGGCGACTTCGTCGATGCCGGTCATCCAGGAATAGCAGACGAGTTGCGGATCCAGCGCGGAAATGCCCGCGGGCTCTTCCGGATATCGTGCAGAGGCAGTCTTCCACTCCAGCAGGCAGGGCGTGCCGTCGAGTTCACCAATGGCGTCGACATAAGCTACAAAACTGTTGCCGGAACCGAGTGTCCGATTGAACTGGATCTGCTGGATGGAACGCGGCTGCCGAATTTGAACGCGGCCGTCCTGAGCGAAGCGCTCGAGCAGCTGGATGCCTTGTTGCAGCATCCGGTCCCAGGTGTCGTTGCCCGAATAGGTGAGGCCCATGTCCTTGCACGCGCTCCACTGTTCGAACAGGACCACCGCCGGATCTTCCCGGCGGAAGAGCGCGGCGACGGCCTGCTCGAAGGCACGGCCGAAAAGCATGGCGGCGCGCGTGTCTTTCTCTTGCCATCCGTCGAGGTAGCGGTGCCGATACCGCCGCGGACAGCTAAGGTACTGGCTGATCTGGGTATAGGAGTAGTTCATCAAGCCACCTGTGAACTGTCCGGATTTGCCGGTGAAAGTTCTTCCCATCGGCCAGCGGGTGCAAAGCCATCGAGTCGGAGCAGGGAAGCGCTGTTGAAGAAGACGTGGCTGATCTTGACCACGCCCTTCAGACCCACAAGCTGAGTTTCATCCACCTCATCCCGTCCGAGCATTTCGGTGTCGTAGCCAAAATCGCGCAGGAACCAGTTCAACTTCCACAAGGCTTTGGGGTTGCAATAGAGGCGGCTGGGAATGACGTGGCCCGCAAAACGGCTGGGCTCAAGGACGGCCAGGCTAAGCGTGTAATAGGGCTTCTGCGCTTGCCGACGAAAGCAGACTCGTTCCACCCGAACGAGGAAAACTCCGTCGGGGATCTGGTCGGCGGCACAGCGATCCGCGGCGTGCAAGCCGGCGATTTGGCGTTTCATGCGGCACCTTCTTTCTGGCCGAGATAGCTGTTGAGCTGGCAGAGCAGGGCATTGCGATCCTTATCGGCCCAGGCGGCGAGTTGCTGGACAAAGTTCTCAACCTGCTCGCGGGTCGCTTCGCGCAAGGTCTTGGTGCCGCAGAAGTCGACAGCGTAGGCCTTTACCAGTTCGGGATCGAGCTTGTGCTGGCGGATGATCTGGCAAAGACGGTCGCGAACCTTGGGGCCACCGCCATTCCCGTTTCCGTTCGCTTTTTGGGGAGGGAGTTTCTCTCCGGCGTTCGGAACCGTGCCGATTTCCTCAACCGAGCAGATGCCGATTCCGTACGCCTTGCGTAGGGCGCGATTGACGGCTCGGGTCTCGGCTACGCGCATCTCGGCGCCGCGGACAAGCGAGGAGACGTTGGAGGGATCGGCGTCGCCGTAGCCCACAAAACCCCGGCAGGCTTTGGACTTGTACACTGTGGCTGCAAACGCCCATCGTTGCGCTGAGGCGTCACAGAATGCCGGAACGGGCTCGACGTGAATGCCAGCACAACGGTTTCGGCGGGCGAGACCCAGAAGCCCTGTATGCGTTACATACCATCGACCCTCGAGAAGCAGGAGATCTCCTGCCGCAACAGAAAGTTGATGTTCACACGTAAGCTGGTTCAAAGCACGTGAACTGGCAGCTGAAATCTGATGCCACAATTGCCGGGCTATCCTCTTATTGGATTTGAATGTGACTAGATTCTTGTGCATCGCTTGTGACCCTCCCCTGGCAGGCCATGTTTCGACCGTGCTTAACCCAGTTAATTAATTGCCAACTTAATGCTATCGAGCTGCAAAATGAGGGAATGCCAACAATTGGTCGTCTCGCAACCATCACTGTGACGTCATACCAACGCCATTAATATAGCGCTACTGTAGCGTCACAGTCAAGCGTGCTTTGGATCTATTTGGAACGTTGGCGGGGGTTAATCCTTCGCGCCTCGTTGAGGGCGGCGGAAGCAATGAATGAGCTCAGGCTCACTCCCTGTGTCGCTGCAGCGTTTATCAGTTCTTCCTGCTCGCTCTCAGTGTAGTAGGAGGTAATCCTCTTCCTGACCGAATGTGTCAATTTACGCCGGCGCAAGACATTTCTCGTCCTCATGTATTTCATGTTAACTCCGCTTCAGCTCTGAGCCTGTTTAGAAAAAGAGAACCAACCACCAAACTTTGCAAGACTGCCACCCTCCAGGGCTAGTCCCGAACCTCCCTGAGGACGCGGAAATCGTGGCCGTTGACTTTCGCCGTATATTCGCCTAGTATCAGTGTGTGGGCAACGCTCTCCATCCTCCGTTTGTACTCCGTCTTTGCCGAGTGGGCCTGCAACCGATGCGAATTCCATTGCCCGCATTGGTTCTTGATTGAACAGGGGTACCGGGCCACAAGTTTGTGCAACCGGGGTGCACAGTGATACCAACCGAATCCCAAGTGGCCCGGGACACCCAATTTTTTGCCTGGATCCCTGCCGGAAAGAGGGCTACGTCGCCTCCGGACGGGGAATCCGCTTTGTGTCCACTGCTAGCAGTGATAGCATTGACGGCATGGCGACATTAACGATTCGACAGCTTGACGAGAAAACCAAGACCCGGTTGAGGGTCCGTGCTGCCCATCACGGACGTTCGATGGAGGAGGAGGCCAGGGAGATCCTGCGCTCAGCTCTAACCGCTTCCTCTTCCGCGAAGGGGAACCTGGCGGAGGCGATTCATCGACGATTTGCAGCGTTTGGCGGGCTCGAATTTGAGGTGCCGCGACGCGATGCTATTCGCCAGGCCCCGGAATTTGTCGAATGATCATCCTCGACACGAATGTGCTTTCAGAGCTTATGAGGCCCACGCCCTCTCCTCGGGTTGTGACGTGGGTGGCGAAACAACCAGCGGCAGAACTCTTCACGACCTCCATCACCGAGGCGGAGATCTTTTATGGGATTGAGCTGCTCACAAAGGGCAAGCGCCGGGAGGGGCTGGTCGCAGCGGCGGAAGCTATGTTTGCCGAGGATTTAGCGGGCCGCATCTTCGGGTTCGAGAGTGACGCCGCGCGAGTGTTTTCGAAGATTGCCGCGAACCGCCGTGCGCTGGGCAGACCCATCAGCCACGCGGATGCGCAGATTGCAGCCATTGCCCAAGTGCGAGCGGCCAAGCTCGCCACGCGTAATGTTGCAGACTTCGAGGATTGTGGTCTTGATATCGTTGACCCTTGGCATGGTTCGTGACCTGTGGTTTGAGGAAGGCAAGAAGTCGGGTGAGGCGTAACCCGGTTCCCCGTGTCTACCACTCGGCTCCAAGCAGCTGAGTAGCTTTCTGAGGTCACTGCAACTCTGCAGTCATAGGTCGCGAAGGATCAATCGTGGTTGAGGCAACCTTCTTTTTACCTGGCATTGCCTTCTTCCGTGTCCCTGTTCCGCCGGGTTGTGACCTCGGCGATGATGCACACTAGGGTGGCATCCCATGCATAAAGTGATCAGGTTCCGGACGCGCACGTTACCAGGCAATAGTCCGTCCTTTTTCGTAAGAACGTCAGTCTGCTTTAGGATTTCTACACTGCAGGAATACTCGCCTCGAGCGCGGTTCCAGCTGATTCTGTGAGCGCCAGTTCGCTTCGTAATCCGATGGAAGAGGCAGCTGAACGAGGTTTGGCGCGATAATGACTTTCGGCGGCCACAGCTGTAACTCTAAAAACTACAGAGTGATTGTCGCCCTTCCTTGGTTGAAGCGCGGCAACCACAGAGCTTTCCCGGTCGGCTGTGAATACAAGATTAGAACAGCCGTCGACCTTTAGCCGTATAGCTACTTTTGATGGCTTTGGCTCAGTAGATTATTGATGGAGATGGCTAAAGCCATACTGTTCGAAGGCCATGCAGACTGGCTTCGCACGCGGGAACAAAGCTACAAACATTGCGGCGAGGGGGACCAACAGTCAAGCAAGCCACGGGTTGATGACTGGAACCGATAGATCTTCAAAGTGCGTGATGTTACGGGTCGCGAGCGTCGCATGGTGAGCAAGCACGATACCAGCAATCATCGTATCGTGTAGTTCACCAGGACGACCTCTCCTTTGCCGGGACGCCATTAGGTCTCCCGCATGTTGCGCGGCCGCGGCATCGAATGGGGCAACTCGGTATCCAATCTTGTCGAGAACACCTTCGAACGCTTGGATCAACAGCGATCTTCGCTTTCCGAGAGGCATGATTTGCAACCCGAATCGGACTTCCAGAATCGTTACTGAGGTTGTCCAGACAGATGTCCGAGGCTGCTTGTCAAGCCAGACGATGACATTCTTGTCGGGTGTTTGGCGCATCAGCGCCGAGAGTACGTTCGTGTCCAGAACAATCATGACTCAAAGGACGCCGGTTTAATCTCATGTCCTCGGAGTTCCTGAATGTCGGAGTCTAGGCCAACCTTCGCAAACAAGGCAGATATTTCCGTACCCAGTCCGCCCACCGGAGCTTCTTCTTCGTTTACGGCATTGCGGAGGATATCTCGTGCCTCCTCCTCCATGCTGCGACCATGTCGTCGAGCGCGCCGCTGGAGCCGCACCTTCACTGCATTCTCAAGGTTCCGGACCACAAGTTGGGCCATAGCTGTCCCTCCAAGCGATAACGATATCATGATATCATATGGACCGTTTGGGTTCCCTCCCGAATCAACACCGCGTCCAGGTAACTCCCTTCTGCAATAAATCCGAGCAGGGAATTAAGCTTCCTAAATACGGCTCTGTGAATTCCCTGTTCCGACTTACACCCAGCGGCGTGCTTCTTCCGCAGAATCTGCAATTTGGAGAACAGGAGTGCGAATTTGGGCGTTAGAATTTCGGAAATTCCCTGTATTCTTCCCTGTTACCAGGGAATTGTGGCGGCGCCGCGGGCAGGTCCGGGTATTGGCTGATCTGGGTATAGGAGTAGTTCATCAAGCCACCCCTGTGAACTGTCCAGATTTACCGGTGACAGTTCCTCCCAGCGGGCGGCTGGTGCAAAGCCATCGAGTCGGAGCAGGGAAGTGCCGTTGAAGAAAACGTGGCTGATCTTGACCACACCCTTTAGGCCCACGAGCTGAGTTTCGTCCACCTCGTCGCATCCGAGCAGCTCGGTGTCGTAGCCGAAATCGTGCAGGAACCAGTTCAGCTTCCACAAGGCTTTGGGATTGCAATAGAGGCGGCTGGAAATGACGTGGCCGGCAAGACGGCTGGGCTCAAGGACGGACAGGCTAAGCGCGTAATAGGGCTTCTGCGCTTGCCGACGAAAGTAAACTCTTTGCACCCGAACGAGGAAAACTCCGTCGGGGATCTGGTCGGCAGCACAGCGATCCGCAGCGTGCAAGCCGGCGATTTGACGTTTCATGCGGCACCTTCTTTCTGGCCGAGATAGCTGTTGAGCTGGCAGTTCGCTGACGAACTCGTTAAACTGCCGTAGGACGATCACTACATCCGTAGTTGCGCTGCTCTCTTGCCAGCCCGACCACCCGACCCTCTTGCTAAAGGAAAAGGCTCTGAAAGTCGCCCCCAGCCCGATGGCCGTGTAGTCGCACTCACTGTACACCATTGTTCCTGTCCTACTTACCGTGGGCATCTTCACTTCTGTGATGGGAGCTAATCATTTCCAAATTGGCGCAAAACCGTGGTCAGGTCAGCAACTAGCTCTCGCGCCGATGACGGAACAGCAGCCTTCGTCGATATGCGGCCCACGCTTTGAGTATGATCGGCTTGTTCTCGCCCCGACAAAAGGCGTCAAGCAGCTTCACCTCGCACTCCGTCATCTTCTCCATCGCGCTCTGCTGCTTGGTGTCAGCCCACTGACAAGACGCTTCGCAAAACTCCGCCTGAGCCTCGGCGAACTGCAACTCCTCGATTTGCAGCTCGTCGCTGATCAAAGGGTTCTGCACGATCCGAATTTGATCGAACATTTCCATGCTAGTCCTCCCTGTTAAAGAATTCGTTGATCGCACGGCTCATCGGCTCCCAGAAGAAAAGCGCCGGGCATCGCTTGTCGATGCATTGCCAATTTGGCATCACAAGCTCCTGAAGCTGGGCCGGACTGATCCGCACACTGCGGTCGCGCCCGTCGCACAAAGAAAGAATCGTCCGGGCGATCCGCTTCTTCTGCCGAGGCGTCGCGTCGGGCACAAGCGCCTCCACGGTGCGCAACACGATTCCGGCTCGGAAAGCAGCGACCTCACAGATGGGCTCGAACTCAAGATTCCTGTGGCGGCCCGCCATCGCACATCCTCCTCATCTCGACGCAGAACTCGATCTGGCGCAGCAACTCCACCTCCCTTCGGTCGAGTTCCGCTTCGTCTGGCGCTTCGCAGTCTGTCAGGTATTCGAGGTAGCGCTCGTAGGTCATTCGCTTGTCCCGAAGGGCGATTCGCCAACCAGGGTCTCGGTCGTCACCTTCCCGGTGTTCCGATCTCGCGTGGTGATGGTGGTGGTGTTTCGAAAGTCATGCACAGTCACCACCAGGTCTTTCGACATGCTGATGTCGAGCCGACCGATCTTCTTGCCACTATTGTCGTTGATCTGCATAGTTCTCCTCATCGGGAATCGTTCCCATTGAAGTTCACGTCTCTTACGTTCTTAGGGGGCTTGCAGGATCGTCTTCGAGGCCCGGGCATAACACAGGCAACTCTCGAGTGCGCTGATGCCCCGATTCTTGAGAACACTTCGCACCGACGCGACAACGCTCGATCACCACTAATCACAACGTGATTGAGAAAAGGGGGGAAGAATACGCCAGCAACTCGGGGAGAGAGCAAGAGGCGCCTTCAGTCACAATATACACCGAATCTGACTGAACCGGCCAACCAGAACAAGTTGATTTCATTGGAGTTGCAAGTTTGTTTTTTACTTCCTCGCAACGCGGCTGCCGGGCGGTCGTCGAAGGCTAGATGCGTGCCGCCCCCCAATTCAGATATGTGCCCTGTTACTGCTCTCGCGCAAATGGGAACAGCGGGTGTTCGATTGGCGCCAGCAGGCTGCATTCGGGAATCAAGCAAATTTCCATTTACAAGCTGTCTCCGCTGACCACTATTAGCGGCGCGTTCGGCCCGAGGCAAGCACCGGCCAAGTTGAGCGCGATCCATTCCTCGCGTCGTCATGCCGCTCCTCGTCCTCGCGTTCCTCGCTGTCGTGCGCGTCGTGCTTCGCGAACTCCGCAGCCAAGATCTCGACCATCTTGCGTTGATCGTATATGGCTACCGGCTTCGTGTCGTTCTTGATGCCGAAGCCCAATGTCATGCCCAGGAGCACCGCGTCGAATCGCTCCGGATACAGCAGCGCGCCCGGGCTTTTGCTGTGTCAGTGCCTCGCGTATTGTCATAAGTCGATATCCGGGCTACCGGCGGCACTACCTGGCTCGGCAGTTGGCACCGAGTTGGCCTTAGCAGCGACATTGTCACTCTCCTTGTACCCGCGGGTCGCTACTTCCTTCCCGCCAATCCCCAGTACCATGCGATCGTAGGCCATCGGCGACCCTTGGTCGTCCAGGTAAAGCCGCTCCTTGTAGCCGTCGGTCCAGAACAATCGAGCATCTTCAGGGAGCCTCAAAGAAGTATTGCTCGTCGATAAGGATTTGGCCGTGAGCCAGGAACGCTTGGTGCGGGGTGACCGTTGGCGCTTCGGCCGTGCACATCTCTGACCATGAAATTTATTTACTGGAGCCGATTTTGTTGTTTCTACTCCTTAGTGTTACTCCGAGGTCTCCAGGGGAAGTTCTGCGAGCGGTCGTAGGCGCCTCGATTTCGGCAAGGTCGTCCGCAGTGCGTTGGCCAAACGCTTACGCTGGATCGGGAGATCGGCAAGCCCGGGCAGGATCGCTGCCAAATAGTCGAGGACGGAGATTCGCAGCCGTCGACAGCTTTCGACGACCGAGAGAATCGTCGCAACCTTCGGCCCCGCTTGTGGGCTGCAGATGTGCAACCACGGCCGAGACCTACGGGGCGATTCGCGCGCAACTCGAAGCGAGAGTCCACGCGGCCATCGGTGCGATGCTCACGTGGTCCGGACACCGCCGTCACTCGGGTGCGCAGGCGGGACGTCTTATGGCCAGTCAAGGGGTTCGTTCAGAGAAAGAAGCAGCGGGCAAGGAACAGAAGGGAAAAGAGCGGAGGGAGCCGACAGCGCTCTCCTCCGCCCCGGGTTAGGGGTTATTGGGGAATCGGGAACGTGTGGAAATGCACCTCGGTGGTGCGCGATTTCTCCGAGTCCTCTTCGTCGCAGTTCTCACAAAAGGCAGCTACTAGGATCTTGCTGACGCCAGCTTGAGAATGCGACGCAAAGTAGTCGATGGAGGCGCGGTAAAGCGCATCCAGTTGGCACGTCGCGTCCGAGAAGTAGGAAACGTGCGAAATGCCTTGATCGACAATTATCACGACGTACTTGTTCTCGATGGGGCTCGGGTCTTCGAAGAGAAGCTTCCCGAGGTTATTCTGGCGCTGCTTATCGCTGAGAACCAGATTCAATTTTCTTTTCGGAGTCTTTCTTACAGCCATATTATCTCCTGCGTGTATTTAGCGACCGTCCGGGAGGGGTGGCGGCATTGAGCGATCGGCGCCGAGTTAAGAACGTTGCGCCGGGTCACTGAAGCCGCCCCTCTCGGAAGGGCGCCATGGAACCTATTACTGAACTTTTCGCTTCTTGCGCCCGAGATTTTGGGGACCGGAAACTAGGAAATGCGGACCGGTCCGGACCGGGTCCCGCCCCGGGGAAGCGAAATTGCATTGTTGTGGGCAATTTCGAAGGTCCCGACAGGGGCGACGTGGTCCGCGATGGATCCTCGGGGTCTCGTCCGATGCGGCACCGACCCTCCCAACACCCGTTCCGGGCGTCGGCTTGCCCTGGTTAACTGCTTGGGCGCGCGCCGGTCGGAAGCCGACGGGGGAGGGTCTGGTGTCGTCCGTCCGTCGAAGAACCCTGATGACGAGCCGGTCCTGGTCCGTGCCGAGGGGGGCGATTCTGGCGCCTGCCAGTTGATCGGGCTGACCCCGTCGGACTAGGTCCCCCTCTGCCGGCACAGCAAGTGCCAGTCAACCAATCAACGTAATACCGGACCCCTATAGTAAGGACCGCCGACGAAGGGGGCGCCGAACCGGCGCCTCTCCGAGCGGAGGTCCGAAATTCAAGTACCAGAAGGTCAAACCTGTGAACGACGAAAACCCGAAGCAACAAAAAGAAGCTGCGGCTGAGCCGGGTAAGCCCGGGGCTGTGCGCCCGGTGTCTGAGCGCAAAGCCCGTGCCAACCGCGAAAACGCAAAAAAATCTACCGGACCGAAGACCGCGCGCGGCAAGCGGAACAGTTCCTTCAACGCCATCAAGCACGGACTACTTACGAAAAAGGTTCTGTTCGCTCCCGATGGCAAACTCGCCAACGAAGATCTGCGGCGTCTGATGGAAGACCTGCGCGATGGATACGGTTGTGGTGATGTGGCGAGCGAGTTATTCGCCGAGTTGGCCGCCGTCGACTATTGGCGGCTGGCGAAAGGACTTGAGTACGAGCAAAAGTACCTAAGCCCACAGGGTGGTGAATTCCACCCGCAAGGCGGAATGCCCACGCTCGTGCGCTATATGACGGCAAGTCGACGGAACTTGGAGAGCAGCCTGCCGAAGTTGATAGGAATGCGGGTACAAAAGGCACCGAATGGGAGAATGGACGAGGGCGAGTCCGCGGCAGCCGAGCCAATTCAATCAATTCCGAACGGAAGCGAAGGAGTGCCCGGTCGTAGCACGCCAGCGGGCGCAGCGAAACCCGCCAAGAACCGTTTGGCGAAAAAAAAGGAAGACGAGGCGGCATGAACCTGCCGGTACGAGACGTGGTGGGGAGGTTAGCTGGCGGATCACAACGCCGACTCGCACTGCGCAAATTTCGGCAGAATCACACTGCAGGAGCACTGTCGCCGTACCGCACCAGGGCATGGCGGCGTCCCAGGTGATGGCCTGGTCGGCATCGTGAGTGCACCAAAACTGCTTTGGCCGCGGCGTAGCTCGATCGTGTGGGCACTCAGCCAGCGATTTCGCGCAACCCGATGTCAGTCTTCGGTAGCCTGACTGCGAAACGAAGCCAACAAAGTCATTTATCGTCAACGTAAGTCACAACTTGCGGAGTCGATTTCGGGCCGAGGCACAGCCGGGTGGAACGCCGCTTGAATCGAGCAGGAAGCCATGCCGGAATCGGCGCCGGTTGCCTCACCGGGGCGGCTTCTTAGACCGAGAACCGCAAGTCCAACAACGGCGGTGGGGCAGGGGAGCGGCCCATACAAGCGCGATTCGGAAAGGGTGGGTTCTGGCTGTGCTGGCCATCAGCCTTGATCGGAGCATGGGTACTGAGGTCCATGTTTGTGCAACCTGGTTGCACAGCGACTTTGTGCACCACGGTTGCACAGGGATGACAAGCCGAATTTCGTTCCAGCCTTGGTTGCCGGATCGGATGAATCAGAGAGTGGCATTACCGAGCAGGGCGCGCGTTCCAACGGTGGTATGTAGAAATAGGAACCGAGTTGTATTCAAACCTACTAGTTGATAAACTAGCTCTGACGGGAGGCACTGATGACAACTGTTGGAGCTTTTGACGCTAAGACGCACCTCAACGCCTTGCTGAAGAGGGTGTCCAAAGGGGAGGTGATCCGAATCACGCTACGCGGTGTGCCGATTGCTAAGTTGGTTCCCGCTGGAACCGGGGAGCAGGAAGACCCTCGGGAGGTTGCGCGTGGGATTCGGGATGTTCGAAAGGGTGCAACGCTGGAAAAAATCTCGATAAGAGAGCTGATTAATGAAGGCCGCCGCTAAGCAGTTCGTGATCGATGCTTCCGTGACAGTTGCGTGGTGTTTTGACGACGAATCCACAACGTTTACCGAAGGGATCTTGGATCTCCTTTCCGCGGGAGCGGTAGCGGTTGCGCCGGGCATTTGGCCACTGGAGGTCGCGAATGCCGTGTTGGTTGCTGAGCGCCGCAAGCGCATTTCAGTGGCGCAGGTGACGGCATTGCTTGGTCGCATTGTGCAGCTCCGTGTCTCCGTTGAAACCATTGAGCCTGATCGCGCGTTTGGTCAAGTCCTATCTGTCGCGCGCCAGCACCAGCTGACGGAGTACGATGCGGCTTACGTGGAACTTGCTCTGCGAAAAGGCCTCCCTTTCGCCACCCTGGACGACAAGCTACGGCGAGCTGCTCGGACGGCCGGTATTAAGTTGGTCTCGGTCTGACTGACCGCCGATTAGAAATTACATCTTCGCACCATGCCAGTGTCGCTGCGAGCTGCAGCGCGTTGGCTGGGCGCAGCAATGACGCGGCAAAGCGCGCGAAGCGGGTTGCGGCGCTTGAGCAACTGCGTGAGCTCGTGCAGTTGCTGCCCGCACTCCTATGCGAGGGTCTCAGAACCTCCTTTCCGAGGGTCAATGAGTGCTATTGCGATATTTCGACAGTTAAGGATCTGGCCGCTGCTTTGCGTCGGCACCGCACATCAATATGTGACCTACTTCATTGACAGAACACACCCATTTCGTGTCGCATTGATACGCTTATCACCTCGCGCCTTCCCGAAGAGCACCTCCCACGATCTGCACACCCCCTGAGGCGAGAGCTTTGAACGTCGGCCCTTTTAGCAATTGCTTTGTCGGTGGCGATTTGTATTTTTGGGCTTGGCAGATCGAGGTCAGAACACTGGTCACTGAATGATCGACCTCGACCGGAGCCCATGCTTCGATCCGGAATGAGGTTTGCTATGAAACGCAAGTCTAGTCGTAACTACTCTCTCAGTGTTGCTGTCCCTTTCTTCGCAATTCTGGTTCTCTTGATCTCAACAGCCGTGCTGGCGCAAGCGCCGGGTGCGGGTCGGCAATCTGGAGACGCGAGCGCCGCTTTGGCTTCGACAGGGACTTCCACGCCCGCACAAGCGGAGCCTCCGTCAACACCATGGACGGACGGCACTGGGCGTTTTCCTGCAGGCCGCTCGCATACGAAACGGCAAGATGTGAACCCGATGGACTCGAACCTGTCCTTTTTCCTGCCGGTGGTGCTCTTCGACTCGGGTGGGGGGGACGAGGGCGGGGATTTTAGGTCGGTAGCGGTCGCCGACGTGAACGGCGACGGCATCCCGGATATTGTAGTGGCGAACCACTCGGGCAACACGGTGGGCGTGCTGCTGGGCAACGGTGATGGAACGTTCCAGCCGCCAATGACGTACGATTCGGGCGGCCCGAATCCGACGGGGATATCAATTGCAGATTTGAACGGTGACGGCAAGCCTGACCTGGTAGTGGGTTTGAATGCGGGAATAGGCGCGGTAGCCGTACTGCTGGGGAATGGAGACGGCACCTTCCAGCCGGCGGTGACCTATGGCCTCGGATATTGGGCAGCGTTTGGCTTCGATGTAGCGGTTGCCGACGTGAACCATGATGGCAAGCCTGATTTGATCGTTGCGGCCTCGTGCCTGGACGTCGGGGGGTGCGTGGGCGTACTGCTGGGTAACGGCGACGGAACCTTCCAGCCGGCGAGGACTTATGACTCCGGTGGTTAGCCTTATTCTGCTTGGTATGTGGCGGTCGCCGATGTGAACGGCGATGGTAACCCAGACGTGGTGGTTGTGGACGGGTATCCCGGTACGGTGGCCGTGTTGTTAGGCAACGGCGACGGCTCCTTCCAGGCGCCCCTGAACTACGACTCGGGTGGACTCTGGGCCCTGTCAGTAGCGGTTGCCGACGTGAATGCTGACAACAAACCCGACCTGGTGGTGGCGATCTGCGGCGGAACTAACGGTTGTGAATATGGGGCAGCGGCAGTGTTGCTGGGCAACGGGGACGGAACCTTCCAGCCGGCGGTAGTTTACGATTCGGGGGGACAGGGCGCCAACGGAATAGCGATTGCTGATGTGAACCTCGACGGCATCCCGGACTTGCTGTGCGTCGACTGGGCAAGCAACGCCGTTAGCGTAATGCTGGGTAATGGGGATGGCACCTTCCAGCCGGGTGCGACTTATAGCTCGGGTGGGGTAGGCCCGACGTCGCTCGTAGCGGCGGATCTGAACGGGGAAGGCAACCCGGACCTCGTGGTGATGAACGAAACCGCCGCCGGATACTTTGGCTTGGGAGCCGTGGGCGTGCTGATGAACAGTGCAGCACCCCGCAGTCCCACAACGACCAAATTGGTCTCAAATTTGAATCCGGTGCTTCTGGGTGAGGAGGTAACCTACAGCGCCACCGTGACTAGCAAGGAGGGAGGAGCGGTGACGGGATGGGTAGTATTCCGGGACAGAGGTTGGGCCGTCGCGACCGTTCCGTTGGCCAACAATCAGGCGGCGTACAGCACAACGTACACGACATACGGTCCTCAGGCGCTCACAGCCACTTACACGGGTGATCATCACAATGCGGTCAGCGTATCCCCGACACTAAAGGAGCGGATAGCATTACTGTCGAAGACCGCGCTAACCACATCCGGGTCGCCTACGTTAGTTGGGCAGCCCGTAACATTCACGGCGACAGTAACGTCGAGCTACGGCGCGATCCCCGATGGAGAACTGGTGACGTTCTACGATAACAGCAGCACGGCATTGGCCTCCGTGGCGCTCGTCGGCGGGATGGCCGCGTACACGACCTCATCACTTTCCGCTTCTTCTTGTTCTGCTTGCTCGGTGAAAACGCACGGCATCAAAGCAACCTATGCCGGGGATGCTACGTTTAGGACGAGTACTGGGTGGGTGCAGCAACTGGTCGAGAAATACCTGGCAACGACCTCGCTAAGTTCGAGCCCGAATCCTTCAGCCTATGGGCAAGCAGTGACCTTCACGGCGGCAGTTACACGGACCGGGCCTTACCCGCTAACCGGCAAAGTTGTATTCAAGGATGGCACGACCTTGATTGCCACGGAGACGTTGAGCAGTGGCGTGGCTGCTATTACCAAGTCCAAACTCGCTGTGGGCACCCACTCGATTACAGCGAACTATGAGGGGGATGCGTTCAACAGCGGTAGTGCGTGGGCGGTCACGCAGACAGTGAGCCAGGCTCCAGTCAGTATGATGCTGACCTCAACTCCAAATCCGTCGACTTTCGGCAAATCAGTCAAGTTCACAGCCACGTTGACCAGCAATGGTGGAGTGCCGTCTTTTCAGCCCGTTACTTTCAGCTACAACGGCGTGACCCTGGGAACGGCTAACGTAAGCAGCACGGGCGTGGCGACGTTCTTGACGAAAACGCTGCCGCAGGGATCGGACACCGTCACAGCTGCGTACGCGGGCACCCTGGACTACAGTTCTGCTTCGGCAACCGTGACGCAGATGGTGAATTGAAAAAAGACCGCGTTGATTGTTGACATCGGTTCGACTCGAACCGTACAGTTTAATCAGTCGAAATGGGGAGTTCATGAATGATGGGATTGTCGTCAGCGCCCTAGACGCCCGGGCCAATTTCGGCAAGCTTCTTCGTCGTGTCGAGGATGAGGGCAGATCGCTTGTCATAGAGAAGCGGGGTAGCCCGCGAGCGGTGCTACTCAGCATCAGGGATTATGTGCGCCTTGCCGTCCCTGAGCCCGAGGTCCTTCGAATCATCGGGCGGGAATCCAAGCAAAAGGGGACGAATCGGTTAGGTGCCAAGCAAATCGACCAAATCGTCAGGGCCGCGCGCAAATCTAAGAGCGGATGATTCCGCTTCGGCTTGTCATTGACACAAATGTAGTCGTGTCCGCGGCGCTCAAGCCGGAAGGGCTACAGCGGACGGTGGTATTGCTCGCCACGGCCAAGCCTGCTCGTTGGTTTGTCTCCGAAGCTATTGTGGCGGAATACGCCCTCGTGCTAGCCCGTCCGGAACTCAAGATTCGCAGGAGCTTACGCCAGCAATTGCTGCAATTGATCAAGAATCATGCTCGTGTGATCGTGCCATCGCGCATAGCCCAAATCACTTCTGACCCCGCTGACAACATCTTCCTTGAATGTGCTGACGCCGCTCGTGCAGACTACCTGTTGACTGGCAACCAACGCCATTTCCGCATGTTCTGGAAGAACACCAAGATCATTAGCTCAAGGGAATTTCTGAGTGTCATAGCTCCGCACCTCATCGGCTAGGAACCAGTAAACGAGAGGGATGGAACGCGGAATCTAGGGCTTTGAGTCTTGCAGCAACACTACGTCGGAATCGGAATGAGTGCGGAGTATGCCTAAGCTCTTTCCCTCCTGCGACCAGTGGAGATCAACAATTTGCTCGGAGTTGAAACTGGTGATCTGTCGTCCCGGGGAACCATCTCGTGGCTGCAGCCAAATGTTGTCGACTCCGTTTTCTTTGACGGCGTAGGCCAACGCTTTTCCGTCGGGCGCAAACTGGAAACCGGTGCCGGTGATCCCCGGTTCAACCTTAAGCAGGAGTGGCGCCTCCGCCGAGTCCAGATTGACGAGTGCGATTTTGTCCTCGGGTTTCATGACCTCCGGATTCAATGCGTTTACGATAACGATTGCCAAAAACTTCCCATCCGGCGACAGTGCGGGGCGCAGGCCAGCAATAATGGTGTTGGGCACAACCGAGCCGGGAACCACTTCGGCATGGCCCGACCCGTCCGCTGCCACACGCCATATCTGACCGGCGCCATCATTTTGGTAATACACCCATTTTCCATCGGGCGAGCATACTGGATAACGGGAGGCCACGTCGGTGAGTTTCACGGGATTGGAGCCATCGGAGTTAGCTCGCCACACGTTGCCGGCTCGCGCGCCGGCGTGAAATACCCAGGTAAATACCATATAGCGAGTGCCACAAGCCGCGGGCTCCAGAACCGCCGACGCGGCATCCCCGAGCAGTTGACTCGAGTTGTTACCATCTGGCCCCATGCGTGACAGGTGGCCCGACTCGCCAACCAGAAGATTGTCACTCCCGTCCCAGCCGAAGCCGCTGACGAATTCTCCCTGCGGCAGGAGTGACGGCGGCTCTGGAGCTGCGCTACCGGCGCCCGATGCGAGATATAAGCTTTGAGTAGTTTTCATCTGCACCGTGGCCAGAGTCTTGCCATCGGCGGAAAGCGTCAAAGTTCTATAGCTATTGGTGTCGCGTGTAATGGGCTGGAGGGCGCCTCCGCTGCTGGGAAGGAAGCCGATCTGGGCGCGTTGAAAACTGGGGCCAGCCTGCTGGTAGTTAACGACGAGGCCGCTGCCGTCGGGCGACCATTTCAATTGGTTAAGCGACTTGTCTTCGAAGGTGGCGAGCTGTTCCACCTTACTAGTATTAAGGTTGAATAGGCCGATGGTACCTAAGGCTGTAGCGGTTGGGGGCTCGCTTAGGGCAATCTGCCGGCCGTCTGGGGACCATGCTGGAAAATTCGGGGCGTTGTTACCCGGCGCAGGTGCAATCAGCAGAACCTTTTCGTCATTGCCATCGAGGTTCGCCGACAGCATCCGGTACTTGCCTACTTCAGGGTCATTACCTCGAAGGTAAGCGATGCGATGGCCGTCGGGAGAGAATGTGATATCACTGTCGATATCACGGACCAATACTTGAGGGGTTCCGCCGAGCACCGGTGCGCGATAAAGATAGAAAGTGGTTTCGAGCGCGTCTTCAGCTTTACGAAAATAAAAATAGTTGGCGTCGGGCGAGAAGACGAGGCTGCGATAGACAACGGGAGCGGGCGGAACGACACGGGTGTCGCTCCCGGTGGCGACGTTGCGCAGCCAGAGGCTGTGTTGTCCTTTATCGTTCAATACGCTGAGGACGTATTTGCCGTCGGGAGAGATGGCGGATGCTCCCGCCTTACCCGAGTTGGTGACCTGGGTGATGGTGAAATTCTGGAAAGGCACGGAGACGGCGCGGTGAAGCACGGAATACACGCCGAATCCCGCCGCAACCAGCACCACCGCCGCGGCAATCGCGCCAGCGGTGACTCCCAGCTTGTGTTTTTTCGCGATGTCAACAGCGGAACTACTCGATGTCTGTCCGAACGCGCGCACAGGCTGCGCCGACATCATTTTCGACACATTTCCCGACGACCCTCTCGACGACGACTCGCCCGACAACGATCCTCCCGACGACACCCGCCCCGACACGGAATGTTGTCCACTCGACTGCGATCCGCTCTCCTCTGCGATCGCCGTAGTCGCCGAACCGGGCGATGGAGGATGGTGCGAGTCTGTCTGACGTTTCAGGCGTTTCAGATCCGCTCGCAATTCAGCTGCGCCTTGATAGCGCATCTCCCGGTCTTTTTCCAGCGCCTTGCCAATGATGCGCTCGAGTTCTCCCGGCACGTCGGGATTTAGCCGCACCACCGACGTCGGTTCCGCATCCAGAATCGCTTTGAAGATTACCGCGCTGCTGTCGCCTCGGAACGGCATCGTCCCGGTCGCCATCTCATACAGCACGGCGCCAAACGAAAACAAATCGCTGCGTGCATCCAGTTCCTTGGCCTGCGCCTGCTCCGGAGACATGTAGGCAACCGTCCCCACCGCCGCTCCGCGACTGGTCAGGTTCTCCTCGTGCGTCTCAGCCGTCCGCGTGTAGTCGGCTGTGCCCTGACCGGAAGTATTGGCTGCGGCCACAACCTTCGCCAAACCAAAGTCAAGAATCTTGGCATGGCCGCGCTTGGTCACGAAGATGTTAGCCGGTTTGATGTCACGGTGGACGATGCCCTGCGAATGCGCCGCGTCCAGTCCGTCCGCAATCTCGATGGCCAGCGAGAGAACGACTTCGGTCTCCAGCCTCCGCGTAATCAGGTGCTTGAGCGTCATGCCATCGAGAAACTCCATGGCAATGAACGCCTGCCCATTTTCCTCGCCAATGTCATAAATCGTGCAGATGTTGGGATGGTTGAGTGCGGAGGCCGCCTTGGCCTCACGCCGGAAACGTTCCAGAGCCTGGCGGTCATGGGCCACGTCTTCGGGTAAGAACTTCAACGCCACAAAGCGATCGAGACGGGCGTCCTCAGCCTTGTAGACAACACCCATCCCGCCGCCACCGAGTTTCTCGACGATGCGGTAGTGAGAGATCGTTTGGCCGATCATCAGGGGCAAATCTTACGTGGGTGAACTGGGCAAGTCAATGAAAGTCACAGGGTTGGCACGACTAGGAAAATGATAGTTGGCGAGACAGTGCACCGTGAAAGGCGCTGGACTTCGGCGGGTGCAACTCCCGCCCGGGAACCGGTTCGCTCCACCCGGTAGCAATCGAGGCCGCAGCGGAGCCAACAAAGCTGTCGGAGCTTCCGGTGTAAAGGGTCGCTTGGCGACTCCGCGAGCGTGCAGCCCGTAACGTGAGTGAACGCTTAGTAGGCCCCGAAAAAATAACCCCAAAACATCGGGTGCGGCGCAACCCGGCTCACCGTGCCACCTCGCGCGTCCAAGCAGTTCGGTAGCTGTCCGCGGTCACAGCAACTCTGGATTCGCTGTAGGTGGGCGAGGACGTCAAATCGGGGCTGACGCAATCTCCCGTCGAGGTCTGACCGGAAATGGTTTGATTTTAGGCTGCCTGGTTTTCTGAGCCTTCCAAGGGTCGTAATTGAGCCGTGCTGCTGCTCAAGACGTACCACGAGGTAGCCCATCCGGTTGCGCTACTCAGGAACCTTCGCTCATCGCTTAAACCAGGAGCCAAAATTGGCATCATTGATCGCAATGGCAACGGAGAAAACCATGGCGTGAGTAAAGATGTGGTCGTTCGCGAAGCCGCCCAAGCCGGATACGAGCTGCGCGACTCGCAGGATTTCGTGAAAGCCGACGGCATGGATTATTTTCTAATCTTCACTGCGAAGCCGGATTAGGGGCACGCCGCATTCTGGCTCAGATCTCGGCGACGATCGCGGTTGTGAGTGTTATTGATTCCATAACAATGTCGGCTCCCACGCTCGCGTAAAGTTGGTGGTGCTTGTGATGATTCCTACCGACGAAGGGGATCCCCTCGGTGATGATGAATTTTGTTTCACATTGACGCAAAGATGGATTTGGCGTTATGCTGCCTTCCGCTCTTGGTCCGAGCAGCAAGTTCCCCGTATAACGACTTCCCGAATCTTCAGGTTACTAAACCCTGCTGGTTTCGAACCGCAAATCGGTAAGTCGCCGATAAGGAGAAGAATCCGTGAAAACCTTAAAGACTGGAATTCTGACGCTATTCCTGGTGCTGGTAATGCTTCCGAGCGCCATGGCTCAGCACGCTGCACTGCCCTATCCTGACGCAACTACACCCAAGCCAATCGACCTCGGCGAACTCAAAGCGCAATCCGGCACAAGCCCGATTTCGGTCACGATTGCCCTCAGGTTGCCCAAGCTCGATGATGCCGAGAAGTTGCTGATCTCGCTGCACACCCCCGGCGATCCGCAGTTCCACCAGTTTCTGACCGCGGACCAGTTCGTGGCGCGCTTTGCCCCAACGAATGCCGATGTCGCAAAGGTAATTGCAGCCCTGGCGAAATATGGACTCACGGCCGAACGCACCACTGCTACCACGCTCAGAGTCACCGGCCTGCCCGCCGACTTGGAGCGCGCTTTCTCCGTCAGCTTGCATAGCTATGAAGTTCCCGCACACGGCACTGTCGCGGGCTACACCTTTCACGCCCCCCTCGCTGGCCCCACCGTTCCGGCTGAAATTTCGGCAGCGGTCGTAGCTTTGGTTGGTCTCGATAGCCGACCTGCCTTCCGTCCAGCGCATGGGGTCGCTTCTCAGAGGCTGTCGAGGGCGCGAACATCGGCGCGACTGACTGCGGCGTCGGCAACGCCGGATGCACCGGGATATTGGACGGTGACCGACTTTGCTGATTATTACGACGTGCAACCGCTGTACAGTCAGGGCATCACGGGGAGCGGCCGCACGCTTGGCATCGTCACATTGGCTAGTTTTACCCCGAGTGATGCCTTTACCTATTGGAGTGCGCTCGGCCTTACGGTCAATCCCAATCGCCTATCGATCGTCAACGTCGATGGCGGGCCCGGCGCGCCCAGCGACGCCTCCGGTTCGGACGAGACCACCCTCGATGTCGAACAGTCTGGAGGAGTCGCGCCAGGAGCAAATGTCATCGTCTACCAGGCGCCCAACACCAACCAGGCCTGGGTCGACGCCTTTGCTGCGGCTGTGGAGGCCAATTTAGCGGACACCGTCTCCACCAGTTGGTGCACGTGGGAATGGTTCGTCAACCTCGAGAACGGCCCGGTCACCGACCCGATAACCGGGCAGACCGTTGGCTTTACGCAGGCAGCCCACGAACTTTTTGTTCGCGCGGCCATCCAGGGGCAGACGTTTTTTGCGGCGTCGGCGGACGGCGGCGCCTACACGATGAATTGGCTGCTTGGTTGCGTCGGCCCTTACTCAGCCTCGCAGCCCTACAGCTGTAGCGAGCCGCTGACCGTGGACTATCCGGCGAGTGACCCGGCAATGACGGCTGCTGGCGGTACGACACTAGCCGCCACCATGGAGTTTTGCCTAAACGCGGCGTGCACCCCACCCTACTACACCATCAACGTCCCGCACGAAAGGGTGTGGGGATTGGACTATGAAGACGGTTATTGCGCCACTCTTGGGTACAACCCCAAGACATGCGGAATTTTCCCCTATGGAAGCGGCGGGGGCGTCAGCATTATGTTTGAGAAACCCTTCTACCAGTATTTCCTTCCTGGCACTCAAAGCAGCCGACCCGGCCAGATTTACAGAGTCGGTGCAGCTATTGCGTCAGAGGATGAGGTCCCACTGTTCTACGCCCTACCATCGGACTATCCGGGCCGCAATGTTCCGGATGTCTCGTTCAACGCCGATTGGAATACCGGTTATATCCTTTATTACACCTCGAGCGTCTCCGGGTTTGGAATTTCTTCGTTCTGGGGTGGCACGAGCTTCGTCGCGCCCCAACTGAACGGCGTCTCGGCCCTGCTAGACGAAGATTTGCACCAGCGCATCGGACTGCTGAACTTCCCGCTCTACGGCCTCGCGCTCACGGGCCAGGCCTACACGGACCCGCATCCGCCGTTGCACGCCATCAAGTATGGCGACAACTGGTTCTATCACGGCAGCGACGGCTACAATCCCGGGGTCGGACTGGGCACGCTGGACGTCGCGAATTTCGCGGATGTCCTTCGCGGTCAGTTCTAGTTATGTGTTTAGTCTGGCATGCTAACCGCGGGCGGTCTCTCCGCCGCCCGCTTTTTTTGGTGCGGGCCACGCGGCGAGTATCCCACACTTCGAGGCGGTAGGAGATCTCCTGTGCTCCCATCTGTTGATTACCTGCTACGGCTCTAAAGGTGGGGGGAAACCGTTGGGGAAAAGATCGCCGTTCAAAGTGGTGTAGAGCGTGTTGTAGTAGTTTCCGGGTCCGAGCTGATCGGCAGTAACGTAGGTCACGCCGCAGTACGCGTCGTTGACCGTTGTATTCGAGATCGTATTCCCGACGATTCCGGCACCAGAAATTTCGTAAATGCCGCAGCTTTGATTGGCAATGGGCGTGACGTTAAAGATAGTGTTGCCATCAATCAGGCTGTTGGTGATCAACCCGATGTCGATTCCATCAAATAGGTCGATGTTGCTGATTAGATTGTTGGTAATCCGGGCATGGTTGCCGCTCATGATCTCGATGCCACTCTGGGTATCGCTGATGATGTTATGGTCGACCACGGTGCCGTCCCCAACCGCGCTTAGCGTGATCCCTTCGCTCCTAGCAAGTAAGCAATCCGTTTGGGATAATTTGCCGCATGGACCTTCGGTGATGAGGTTACGGCTGATGAGTCCGACGGCGCCGTTGGCGATAAAAACTCCAAACTGGTCGGGAATACTCGGCCCGACGCCCGAAATGCGGTTGCCCTCGACTTGTACCGTTACTCCTGCGTTCGTCGCCTGAACTCCGCCCTGGTTGAAGTCGTGGATACTGTTGTTCTCAACCGAGACCTGAAATGGACCAGAGGCGGTTGAATCGACCAGAACCCCGAAGCCGTTGTCGGGAAAGACTCCGTAACAGTCCTGGGGGGTAGCCAGTTGTGCTCCGAAGAGAGAGTTATTGACAACCGAGCCGGAAGCATTGAAATAATGGACGGCGGCGAGACTGGGGTTGCAACCACTGGCCGAGTTCTTGCTGGCATCGATGGCAAGGTTTTCGATGGTCACTCCAACAGTGTTCATTACGGTGATGACGGCCTGTACCGGCAGGCCACGAACGTTCCTCAAGGTAGGCTGGAGTAAAACCCGTTTGACCTCATTGCCCTTCACGTCGGTGGACACTCCCCGCAGGGTAAGAGGTATCGTGATGATGAGTTGTTCAGGGTAAAGGGCTGGACATATCGCGATCACGTCGCCCGGTGTGGCTGCATTCACCGCCGCACTGATCGATTTGTACTGTGCATTCGGACACGAGGTGTTAGGCTTTCCAACTGTCCGCGTCGACCCGGATACGGTCACGCAGAGTGTTCCCACGAACCAGAGGGTCAGCCCAATTTGTGTGAGACGTCTCCTTAACATGATTTTCCTCCAAAAACCGGCCGGTTCCGCCCTGTTGCTTTGAGGGGGGAAATACGGCTATCCACCGAGTGGTCTTTTTTCAATTCGTTGTTCGTGCTCACTCGCGAGAAACCCGCGAGGAGCGGAACACACATCCGTACCTTGGCAATTGATAGCGTCCGTTCGATTCCGGGATAGTCTCTCCGCCCCGCTGGGAAGTCAAGCTTTCTCGGGGGGCTAGTCAGTTTGGTTTTTCAACAAGAATCCTCTTGCCCCGCGACCAAACCCACGGCCTTCATTGACGTTCCCTTCACCCCCACCTAACATGTCTAACCAGTGTCCACGCCCTTCCAACCAATCGGTCAGACGATCTCCCATTACCGCATCCTCAGCAGGATCGGCGGCGGGGGCATGGGCGTGGTCTACGAGGCGGAAGACCTCAAGCTTGGTCGCCACGTCGCCCTGAAGTTCCTTCCTGACGAACTAGCTCACGACGCGCAAGCTCTCAGCCGATTCCAGCGCGAGGCGAAAGCCGCGTCCTCTCTGAACCATCCGGGCATTTGCACCATCTACGAGATCGATGAGGGGGATGGGCGAACCTTCATCGCCATGGAACTGCTGGAAGGTCAGACGCTCCGACACCGGATCGCGGGCAAACCACTGGGGATCGAGGAGGTGCTGGATCTGGGCATCCAGATTGCCGACGGGCTCGATGCTGCTCACGCCAAAGGCATCGTCCATCGCGACATCAAGCCCGCGAACATCTTCGTCACGAATCGAGGTCAGGCGAAGATACTCGATTTCGGGCTGGCCAAGGTGTCGGGAAAACTCGAGACGGCTGCCGGAAGCGCCGCGACGGTCGATTCGGAGGAACATCTCACCAGTCCCGGCAGTGCACTGGGAACTGTGGCGTACATGTCGCCGGAGCAGGTTCGAGGGAAGGAACTTGACGCTCGCACGGACCTGTTCTCGTTCGGCGCGGTTCTGTACGAGATGTGCACAGGAACGCTGCCATTCCGGGGTGATACCTCGGGGTTGATCTTCCACGCTATTCTGGAACGCGATCCCGTAGCTCCGGTGCGGCTGAATCCCGATATTCCAGTTGCGCTTGAGCATGTCATTAACAAGGCATTGGAGAAAGATCGCGACATTCGCTGCCAGTCTGCAGCCGAGCTGCGCGCCGATTTGAAGCGGCTGAAGCGAGACACCGACTCCGGCAAGATCTCAGCTACGCGGTCTGCGTCTCCAGTCGGCCGGAAGCGAAACCTCTGGCTTGGAGTGGGCGCCCTCGTCGTTGTGTTAGCGGGAATCACGTGGGGTGTTTATCAGTATCAGTGGCTTGCCCCGAAGACTGGCCCGGTGACCTCGGCGAGCGAGTACATCCAACTCACCAACTTCAACGATTCGGCCACCGCTCCCGCGCTTTCGCCGGATGGACGGATGGTGACGTTCTTCCGCGGCGGAGGGTATTTCCTGGGCTCCGGGCAGATTTATGTAAAGCTGCTGCCGGAGGGGGAATCGAAGCAATTAACCTTCGATTCGAATCTGAAGTACGATCCCGTATTCACGCCTGACGCCTCCCGCGTCGCGTACACGGTCCTGTCCCTCACGAACCCTGGATTTGATACCTGGACCGTGCCCGTCCTGGGAGGGACACCTGCGCGCCTGATGGTGAACGCGGCAGGCCTCAGTTGGATCGGGCCGGACCGCGTCCTGTTTTCCAAGGTTATGGCCGGAACCGCCCTGCATATGGGCATCGTGACGGCGAAGGAGAGCCGGGCCGAGGAGCGCGCCATCTACTTCCCGGCGCACGAGCGCGCCATGGCGCACTACTCCTGGCTGTCGCCGGATCGGGGTTGGGTGCTGATCGTGGAGATGAGCGGCGCCACGGAATGGCAACGCTGCCGGGTGGTCCCGATGGACGGAAACTCGGCGGGCGTTCAGGTGGGGCCGCTCGGCGCCTGCCGAGCCGCCGCATGGTCGCCGGACGGGCGATGGATCTACCTCAACGTGGAGGTGGACGGCGGTACGCACCTGTGGCGGCAGCGGTGGCGCGAGCGCGCTCCGCAGGGAAATCCGGAGCAAATCACCTTTGGCCCCACCGAAGAGGAGGGTCTGGCCGTCGCGCCGGACGGAAAATCGCTGATCGCTGCGGTGGGCGTGCGGCAGAGTTCCGTGTGGATGCACGATGCCGCGGGCAATCATACGGTTTCGTTGGAAGGGTCGGCGGAGGCGCCCATGCTTTCGCCGGATGGCAAGCGGCTGTACTACTTGCTGCGAAAAAGCAGTTCGTCGAACGTGAGCGAGCTGTGGCGCAGGGATCTGGCATCGGGTAAGTCCGATCCGGTGCTCACGGGCCAGCGCATCGTGGACTATGATATTTCGCGCGACGAGTCGCGAGTCGCGTTTACCGTCCTGATGGGAGACGAATCGCAGATCTTCCTCGCGGCGACCGATCGAAGTTCGCCTCCGCGCCTGGTTGTGCGAGGGGGAGACGAGGTAAGCTTCGGCGCGGGGCAATTGTTTTTTCGGCAACTGGGCGCCAAGGCGGACTACCTGGCGCGGGTTCAAGAGGACGGGAGCGGGCTGACTCGCATTCTGGAGACTGAGATTGTCGAGATTGGCGGCGTTTCCCCGGACGGAGAATGGGCGGCCGTCGGTGGCCGCATCGAATCCGAGATTGGGACCTTCGCCGTAGCGGTGCGGAACGGCGCTCAACGGAGGATATGCGCCGGACCGTGCTTTGTACAGTGGTCCGGCGACGGAAAGTACATGTACGTTTCCACCAACAGCCGGTTTTCGGCAACGGGTTCCACCAAACTCACATACATCATTCCGATCCCGCACGGCTTCGGGCTTTTGAATTTGCCGGCATCCGGGATCGATGGCGCCAGCGAGGCGGAACTTGCCGGGATCCAATCGATTCCCCAAGGCGATGTGTCGCCCGGACCGGATCCCCAAACGTACGCCTTCAGAAGGTCGGCGTTTCAGGGGAACCTGTTTCGGATCCCGTTGCATTGAAGCTCAGCAGGACTGCCACAATGACGACCCGAAAATCCCCAGGTGGCAGCACCGGCTGAAACGAGAACACCCAACTTGCACTGAGCGAACAAAATCGCTCCTTGGAGAGTGCAGATGGAAGCTTGGCGGCGGTGGCGCTCGGCGGGAGAAAAAACCTTGTCTACCGAAAAAGCCAAAGAACCCACTTTGACTCCGAGCGGCCTTCTCATGGAAGGCGATTTCACTCAGAACCAGTCAGTGGTGTCGATTATCGTCAGTAACTCCAGCGAGAAGCTGGCTAATGGCTGGTGGCCCCGCTGTCATTACTGACCATGAGGCTCGAGACATTCACAGGCTCAAAGTCCGATAAGGTGAGACTGGTAATGCATGAAAGATCGTCATCGTTCCAGCGAGCGTCAGGTGTGCCGATTAGGCCCCCGCTGTCTCCGTTGTCGGCCAGGATGATGCCGTAGTTTCGGAACGCGGTGATGATAATGTTCGCTTGTGGACTCGTGGAGGCACAAGCGGGAGTCGTCACCGAAGCCTTGAGTCGATAGATCTCGCCAGCAGGTCCTGACATGGTGCAGCTGATGGGAGGAGAGGATTGCGAAATTTCCGATTCCGTGGGAATGGCACTCCCTCCCGTGGCCGTGCAACTGCCGACGCCGGCTGTTTCCGTAGCAGGCCAGACCCAGTAGTTCAACATATGGTTGAGTGTGAATCGGATGGGATGCTCAATGACACCGCTCGGTACGCTGGGTGTGCCAGCGCCGATTACCTCGTCGGCATTGGCGAGAAGCGGACCTACCGGAAGGCCGGCGGCATCGGATGTTCCGGTGCCTTGCGTGGTTAGAGCGTTCGAAGTTACGTCGGGCCAAAGCGCGTTCGAGGAATCGCTCCAGGGACCGCCTTCGTAGATTCCTTGCCACATCTCGTAAAGTGCTGGGTTGTTTCCACCGCCGGCTTCCAGGTAGACCAGAACGTGTCGATCTCCCGTCGAGTTGCTGGTGCCTTCCACCGGAGCATTTGCTGGAATTGGGCCAGACGTAAAGTAAGACTGATACACGGTGGTTGTAACCGATACGACCGCCTGATTGTAAGGAACCTCAATGGCTGGTATTCCATTCGGGAAGGGAGCATTCGAATTGTTTCCGAAGAATGGCTTAACCGTCGCTGACAAATAGCCACTGTACATGGGCGCTGCAGGGGAAGTGTCTACAGGCAAGCTTGTCGTGGCTGCGTCCACTCGATGGTGAAAAATAGAAGTTGACGGAAAGATGTTTGCGAGGAACGCGTTGTTGCCGTTGATGGCGATGCCGATGTTCTGAGTTGCCTGCGTACTTGTCGAGTCCGTAACTATAAATTCGGGCGTGTAGGCGCCTTGACCGCCGGTCAGTGAGCTGCTGATGTTCCCTGTGGTTGCATTGAGAGACATCCCCTCTGGTAATGGGGGAAAGCTGGAATTCGTGCTTACGGAATAGGTGTAAGGCGGAGAGCCACCGCTGGCGACTATTGTGCAGCCTGCGTATGCCGCGCCTTGTGTTCCGCTTGGGCACGAAGTGGTTTCTATCACCAATGGACCACCAGGCGCTGTTACAGTGACTTTTGCTATGGACGTGGTTGAGCCTGAGGCATTAGTCGCAGTCAGCGTGTAGGTGGTCGTTGCCGTAGGGCTAACGTTCGTCGAGCCACTTGCGGAGGTGGACGTGAATGGTCCCGGGGCGATGGCAAGACTAGTTGCCCCGGTCGTCACCCAACTCAGCATGCTGCTGGAACCCGGAGTGATACTGGTGGGGCTAGCTGTGAATGAGCTGATCGTTGGTGTGCCTGCCGCGCTTACGGTAACGGTTAGCATAGACGTGGTCGACCCGGCGGCATTCGTTGCTGTCAACGTGTAGTTGGTCGTCGCCGTTGGGCTCATATTCGTTGAACCGCTTGCCGATGCGGACGTGAATGTCCCTGGCGTGATGGCAATACTCGTCGCTCCCGCGGCCGCCCAACTCAGTGCGCTGCTCGTACCGGAGCTTATGCTTGTCGGATTCGCTGTGAAGGAAGTGATCGTCGGCACCGAACCTTTTCCAGAGGCCGACCTCGACGAACTCGTGCCGCAAGCCACCAGCCCAACACAAACAGCTAGAATAAGGACCAACCCGCAAAGATCCAGTCCCGAAGAATTGAGTACTCGCTCCCACGTGTACGCCTTCCCGTAGCTCCGGCTCGGCGTGGAGGTCAGATCGATAGACGGGTTGTAGTTATACGCAGGCATCCCAACTCACACTAAGTCTATTGCCCGTGCTGTCGTAGCTGTAGTTCTCCGTGGTCGTAGCCCCTTGGACCATCGGCGTCAGTTCATAAATCGGGTCAGGCGTGAATTCGACGTAGCACCGCTGCGCAGGTTGGCTCGGATGGTTGATCCTCGCTAGCGTTATTGCTGCCCGGATAGAGGCTTGGTCGAGCTTACGCCATTGAGGTCTGGAGTTTGCGAGACCGTCCCTGTGTCGCTTGTCGATGGGATCTCCGTGATGCCTAGCAGCTGGTCGGCGAGGACGCGCCCGTGGCCGGCGATGATTTTGTTGTCGTCGTCGATCAACACCGGGACGTTGAAGCCGAAGGCGCGGATGCTTTCGGCAATCTGCGCGATCTGCTTCTGGCTGTGCTCCCTAGGATTGAGGGGGTCGAGCCGTAGAGTGTCGAGACGACGATGTTGAATCGTCAAGCGTGAGTTAGTTGGTTTTTGTCGATTGTCGCGATTGGACGCGACTGTCTGGGAATCTTTGTCGCGCGATTCGAAAAGAGGCTACAGAGAGTTGGCGAAGCTGCTCAACCTGTCGCTGGGAACCCTTTGCGAACTAGCGAGGGGCTACAAGCCCAGGTGCAAGCGCGGCCCTCGAACTCGGCAACAGAAAAATGCGGTACGGAACAGCCCGAGCAGCGCTCCCAGTTTGGGTCCCCTCACGAATCGACACGGCGTCCAGGTAACTCCCTCCTGCAATAAATCCGAGGAGGGAATTAAGCATCCTAATACGGTCCTATCAATTCCCTGTTCCAACTTACACCCAGAGTGGACTCGTGGACCCAGAATTCCCCTTGACAGTATATAGTAATAGACGTATTAATGTATAATGGTAGATTCGGAGCGTCCAGTGCTCTGGGTCGGCTCAAAGCCTGCGAGACTTGCGCGGGTTTCCGCGCGAAGTCCGGCGCAACATTGGCCAGGCTCTGTATGCCGCCCAACATGGTGAAACCGATCCATCGGCAAAGCCGCTGAGAGGTTTTGGCGGAGGATCCGTAGTTGAGATTGTCGCGAATCATGAGGGCGGCACATGGCGCGCTGTCTATACGGTTCGCTATACGGAGGCGGTCTACGTCGTGCATGCCTTCCAGAAGAAATCCAAGAGAGGAATCGCCACGCCGAAGAAGGATATTGACCTCGTCCACCAACGCCTAGCTGAGATTGAACGGCTGCGTCGGGAAAGGGAAAACTAACATGATTACGAAAACGAAGAAACCTATCAGAGCGGAGAAAAGCAGTGGGAATGTCTTTGCCGACCTCGGTCTCCCCCACCCTGAACAGGAGCTTTTGAAAACAAAGCTCACGTTACAGATTTACCGCCTCATCAAGAGACGTGACCTCACGCAAACCGAAGCGGGGAAAATCCTCGGCATCAAGCAGCCTCACGTCTCTGCGTTGATGCGCAACCGCTCTGGCGCTTTCTCTGTCGAACGGCTCATGGATTTTCTCACCGCCCTTGGACAGGATGTGGAGATTACAGTGAGACCCACGCGCAAAGAACACGGCGAGGTTTCTGTCGTTGCGTGACCATTGCCGAAGCCAGCAAGGAAGCCGGCTATGGGGGCGGGGACGATGTCGGTCTTCATTGCTGGCGATAGCCAACAGACTCTTCCTTGAAGTTAAGGTAATGGAAATTGGTTCACGCTGGTGGTTAGCACGAGCGCGAGCGATTTTTCCAAACGGAAGCCAACAACTCGTGTGTTATCAATGATCTATGGTAAAGATTTCCATGGGAATCGAATGTCACACCGGTAAGAATATTGAAGCCGTCACTGATTCCACCGGGGGCATACAGGACGCGCTCGCTCCACGATCCTCCGGAACTGGGACTAAGCTCGAAAACGGTGTTACTTACCAGGGCGGCGACACCTCCGCCAGTCGCTTTGGCTAGTTTTTTATCGAGCCAACCCCGACAAGGCTTCCAAGCCGGGGAGGCATATACGCGAAAGCCACCGCTGCTTCCGGCTGCGGCGGAGTGGCGAGCCATGCACCTCCGACTCGCCACTTCTGCGCTTTCCGATGCGAACTGGCTAACGGGGTTCCTCGGACGAAGCGTTCTAGGGTTGTTGAAGCTCGAACACAACACCGCAGCCGTAGCCACCGCACTTCGATTTATCGCCGCCGCTTTCGGTCATCCCGTAGATCCTCCCGAAGAGGCCAAAAAGGAGATTGGGTTGGGGCCCACTCCCGCCTGCGCCTCCAGGAAAGACATAAGGTTTGCTCTCGGTCCGCGAGCCTTGGCCACCGGGCGTCAGTTTGAAGACGATACCGTCGTTATGGCCACCGCCGCCCCAAGGTCTAGCCGCAGAGATTCCCGGATGATCCCTGTTACCAGGGAATTGTGGCGGCGCCGCGCAGGTCTAGGTACTGGGGTGTAGGAGTGGTCGTCAAACGACTTCAGATTCTCCCGCAGAATTACTTCCTGCCCAGCACGCGGATGCGGGAAGTAAAGGCGCGGCCCTCAAAGGCGCTAAACGTCAGGAATTGGGGCGAGTCGATGTCGCTGTTGACCACAGCCGGATTGCTGTGGTCGGTAATGTTGTCGATACCGCCGCGCAGTTCCCAGAAATATCCCCAAAGATGGAAGCGCTTCTCGAGTTGAACGTTCAGCGAAAAATATTCGGGGAAACGACGTGATCCGGGCGGACCAACCAGCTGCTGCTGCTCATTGAGGACGTTGAAAGGGAAGCCGGTGCGGGTCTCCAACGAATACGCGATCTCGGTTTGGTGAATGATGGGCAGTTTGAAAAGCGGCACGTATCCCCAGGAAAGGAAACGATTGGGAGTGTCCCACGAGTAGGGGCCCGGCTGTTGTGGACCGAGTAGCGGACTGTCGACGTTGAAGTCGAGGGCCTGATTGGAGCGGAGGCGAGACCGGGTGTAGGAGGCCATCAACATGTAGCTTTCCCGGAAATTGTGGCGGAGGGTCAGTTCAAGAGCATCATAGTGGTCGTCGCGCGTATTTTCGAGAATGAAGTCGCCGCTAAAACTGCTGGGGGTGTTGTAGACAAAGCCGCGAGATCCGCGTTTTTCGAGGAATTCCGCTTTCAGATAAATGGCGGCGGGTAGCTTTCGCTCGAGGCCCAGGCTCCAGTTTATGAAGCGCGGGGATTGGAGGGCGTTTCGGTCGACGGAAAATGAACTCAGCACGGGCGTGGGGGTGGGGGTGGGGCTCCCATTGGCACCTACCGGTAAGCCGGCCGAGTTGAAGAAATAGTCGGTGCGTTGACCGGCGAACGGACGAGCGATCAGGAACAGGAAGGTAGGATCGCGGACCAAACCGATTCCCGCGGAAAGTTTGGTATTGCCCGAGTTGTCGAGGACGTAGGTTCCTGCCAAGCGCGGGGAGAGGAGCGAAGTGCGGATGATTTCGTCCCAATCGAGACGAACGCCGGGTTCGACGAGCAAACGATTGCCGATCAGCCAGCGGTCTTCAGCGTAGGCACTGGCCTCGAAGTTGTAAGTGGAGGAAGGCGAACCACCAGAAAAAGTGGAATAGAGGGAACAAGGCGAAGGCAAGGGAGGCGTGAGGCAGGTAGTAGGAGCCGTGGGCGGATTTTGTCCCTCGAGCAGAAAAGATATGGGTTGGCGCGCATACTGAGCGTCGTAGACAAGACGGTCGAAGTCCACTCCGATTTTAAAATCGTGACGGCCATGCCAGTGATGCGGAGGGAGAAACAGATTCGAGAGAGCCTGCCAGCGTCGGGCGCGGGTGGTTGTGGAAAGATAATAGCTTCCGCTGGCCGTCTCCCCGAGTATCTCCGGCGTGATGAAATACGGCAGCGTCCCGTAGGGGGTCCACTTCAGGTTGTACTGATCAAATGCCAACCCAGCTTCGAGCAGTTCGCCTCCGCGGAAATAGTATTGATCTTTCCCGCTGGCCACGTAGGCGGATTCGACATCCTTGGGGTTCGACAACTGCGGACTCAGCGGCGACAGGCCGTAATAGTCATCGTGGAGATGGTTCACCAGGAAGCTGCCGGTAACGATGTTGCGGCTGGTGACATTGGTCTGGAGTTTGGCCAGGTTGCCAATGCGTAAAAGATGGTCGTTGTCGGCATTGGCGGGGAGTTCGGTATAGACAATGTTGTCGTACTCGCCGTCGACCGCATCGTAGAACCACACTTTCCTCTTCCGCAGCGGGCCGGAGAAAGTCAGGCGCGGCAGCAGTTGGTCGAACTTCAATCCTCCCTTGTCCTGAAAGGATGGCAAAAAATTGGTGGCATAGAAGTGGAAGTGATCGTCGCCAATTCCGGTATTCAGCTGGAGCAGCCCGCCTGAACCCTTGCCGAATTCAGCGGGCTCGCGTGCCGATTCGACCTGAATGGAGCGAAAAGCATCGGTGCTGATACGGGCCAGCAGTTGGCCGTTGGCGGGCTGTGTGATGTTGAAGCCATCGAGCAGGGTCACAGTTTGATAGGTTTCTGCGCCAGCGACATGAGGTTGTCCATACACGTCCTGCACGACGCCAGGAATAAAGTTGAGCACGTTGCGATAGTCATGCGTCGCAGGAAAAGGGATGTTGAGGACATCGAGTCCGCTCAGCGTTTGTTGCGCAGCAATCTGGGCGGGATCGATGGCGGGCGGAGACTCGACCACATCGACTACCTCGCGCACCTCTTGCTGGTGGGAAAGAGTGACATCGATGGTCGCCACAGCGCTGGTCTGCACAGCAGTCGGCATCGCGGAATAGAAACCTTGTTTCTCGACGCGGAGCTGGTAAGTGCCGGCGGATAGATTAAAGAACTGGCAGTGGCCGGCAAAATCGGTAACGCAGCGCAAAGCAACCGCCTGTGGAGAAGCTTGTAAAAATACCAGTGCGGACGGCACGGCAACATCGTTTTCGTCGTTGACCGTGACCAGGATGTTCTGTGATGAGGTTGGCCCCGGTGGCTTTGTGGAAATCTGGGCGAGAGCAACGTGAATGAGGAAAATACAACCTGCGAAACAAATCGCCGATCTGCGCAACCGATGAGAGCGGGGCATAGCTGTTGTTTCTATTTTCCCGCGGGAGAGCGCGTAAAGCTCGTGAAACTATTTACACCGGCTTCACCGCTGTGCGACTTTGCGCCCTGCGCTGGCCCTGTGTCAATCACTTTCCATTCGTCGCCTCAGCGGTGATGAACCCTCGCGTGACACGCCGTGCAGAGCGTGATCAAGTTCCCCTCTGAGTCCCGAATGGCTGCGGAACTCCCTGTGATGCACCTCTAAAATCGACATTGTGCCGCAGGACTGACACCGCCATCCGTCGCGACGCAGGATCTGCTGGCGCAGACCTTAGTACGATAAAGGGTGCAGCCGCAAGGGAGCAGCTTTGTGGCGAATCATTCTCAGGGCGCCTTCTCACTCAGGTCTTCGAGGAAAGCCTGCTGTTCGCCGGGCAAGAACCTGTAGTAGCGTGAGATCCAGTTGAGCAGGATCTCCGGGTTGCCATTGTCCAGGTGCGCGCCAGCCAGGAAATCGGCACAGATCATTTCCAGGCAGTACCCGCACGATTCGTCTGCGCCCAGCATTTGGGCCGCCGTCTCGATCGCCTGCTCGATCACCGGAATCTGGCCCTTGTAGACCTTGAAGTAAATCAGCTCCGACGGTTCCTCTTCTTTTCCTGTCAGTTCCTTCTCCACCTCACGGCTGAAGTCTTCCCTGGGCATTGAGCGGGCTTTGTGCACCCAGGGTGGACAATCGAAGTCCTGACCGTCCCGGCGCGCCACTTTCGCCAACTCTCTCCCTTTCGTCCAGCCGATTTCCTTCAGATCCTTTCTCGCCTGCGGCGGCAGATGTTCATGGATGGACATCAGATAATATGCCTTCCGTCGTGACCCCGGAAACCGCCTCTCCAAAAAGTCATTTTACGATCTCAGGTAGAAACCTTGGTCATGAAAAGGTTCCAAGCTCGGGGAGGGACTTAGTGCTAAATACCTGCCAAATCGAGCCTTGAAGTTACCACCGAGACTCGATTTCTCCGGAAGATGGGTACCTCCTGGGACAAGAGGACTCAGTTTGTTTGAGAGGAGCTGACGGTTGGCTCCTACGATGATGTAGCACCATCATTGGCCCCCTTTAGAATTAGAAGGAGGCGACCGCGGCAGGCAGGTTATCGTAGATCTGAAATAAATTCAGCAGCCCCACCAGCTTGAATGACTGCAGCGCGAATTTTGACGGGCTGAGAAGTTTGAGCGATCCTCCGCGCTGCTTGAATGAAGTCAGCGACTTTACCAGCAGACCGATCCCGCTGGAATCCACCATGGGGACTTCGCTGAGATCGAGTATGACGGAGTGGTCTCCGGCGGCCAGCAGATCCTCGAAGGTGGCCCGCAACTGATCAACCGCGCCGCCGAGTGACAAGCGTCCGCGAAGCTTGATTACTTTGACATCTCCCTGGGTTCGAAGCTCGAGGTCCACCCATTCCCCCTGTCCCGCGCCGAGGCGCTTGCTTTCGTAGTGCTCAACTGCGTTGACACTGTCCCTAGCGTTTGCTAGAGTACGCGCTCACGTTAGTGGAACCTCGCGGAATTTGCAAGATTAACAGACAGGTCTTCCGCGCGCTGCTATGTGGGGCATACCGCATGGCCATCCAGACTTCCGGTTTGGTGATTGACATCATCGCGTTTTCAACCCGGCTGCTGGAAGAACAGGAAGTCTCCCCCCGAGGCCGCGTCACGTTACGCGTCATCGCCGACCTGCTTCCAGGCATCGCGGCCAATCTCTATCTGCTGACCGCAGTGGAGGATGGACAGGCATGGGTGCCGCAAGCCACATTGGGTGAGGCGCCGGTACACGTCTCCTCTGTGCCCGCCGCTCAGGGAGCGCTGGGAGTGATCGCGGCCGAACCCGAACCGGTCTTGTTCGCCGGGCAGCAATTAACCCGCGAAGAATATTCCCATCTGAACGTAAGACGTACGGTGAAGTCGCTGAGCTACCTGCCTCTGATCGCGAAGGATGGCCTGATCGGGGCCATAGAGATCCTCACGTTTGACGCGGAACTGAGTGCCGACGTGCTGCACTCACTGGTTCCTTTGTCGCGGATCTCGGCCAGCGCGCTGGCGGCCGCCCGCGCCTACGAGGAAGAGCGGCATAACTCGCTGACCTCGATAAGTCGTCTCGCCCAGCTCTACGATCTCGAAAAGGTCTTCGGGTCAACGCTGGAGATGGACCAACTCGTCCCCATCATCGCCAGCAAGTTTCGTGAGGTGCTCGAGTGCCAGGGAGTGAATGTCTGGCTGCTCCAACCGGATGAATCCCTCCTGCTCATGCACCAAGCCGGACTTGACGCGACCGTTTCCCCAAGCGCACTACAACGGCCGGGCCAAGGCTTGGCTGGGGATGTTTCGGACAACGGTGAGTCGGTTCTCATCGCCTCCGGGACAGACGAACGCCTGGTCCAGCGGAACGCCGGTGTGGAACAGGGCGCGATCTTCTCCATGATGGTTGTCCCACTGCTCGACGCCGGACAACTGGTCGGCGTGGTGGAAGCCATCAATAAAATGGACGGCACACCCTTCGACGATGATGACCTGTTCGCGCTCACCAGTTTGAACGAGACCGCCGTCGGTGCCCTGCACAATGCCAGTCTGCTGATCGCCGAACGCAAGGTCGAGGTACTCGAAGCCCTGGTCAAAACCAGTTCCGAGATTACTTCGACGCTTGATCTCGATCGGGTGTTGCAGGCAGTGGTGAACGGTCCAGCGAGCGTAGTTCCTTACGAAAGGGCTGCCATCGCTCTGGATCAGCGCGGGCGCACGCAATTGCGAGCTGTCTCAGGCAATCTGGAGTTTGACCCTGAAGAGCCGTCGATCCGCGCCCTGAATCAGATTCTGCAATGGGCCTCGCTTTTAACCGAGCCTGAATTGGTGGCACAACACGGAGAAGAAGTCTCCGCGGAACGAGAGGAGACTAGGGCGAAGTTCCAACATTACTTCGCTCAGACCGGGATGCGTGCGTTTTATGCCGTCCCCCTGGCCGATGAAGAGGGGCGCGTGGGCGTGCTCTCTTTTGAAAGCAGCGACCCGGATTTCCTGAGCGTTGCGCATCTGGAAATGCTCAAAGTGCTGTCGAGCCAGGCGACGGTTGCGCTTCGCAATGCTTCGCTTTACAAAGAAGTCCCGTTCATCGGAGTGCTGCAGCCGCTTTTTCAGAAGAAGCGGCAGTTCCTTGCGCTCGAGAAACACCGTCGCGTGATTCTCGTTGCTGGCGCCGGTGTCGCCCTTCTATTCTTCGTGCTGTTCCCGCTGCCCCTCCGGGTCGACGGCCCGGCCGTAGTCGCACCGGTCCGCAGCGCTCACGTTGGCGCCGAGATTGAGGGAGTGGTGAAGCAGGTGAGTGTGCGCGAAGGCGATTCGGTCCGCGAGGGAACTGTACTGGGCTCACTCGAAGACTGGGAATACCGCTCCGCGTTGGCCGGGGCGGAAGCAAAACGGCAAACCGCCATCACTCTGATGGACCGCGCGCTCGCTGCCAACGACGGCATGGAAGCCGGCATCCAGCAGACGCAGGCGGACTATTGGACGACCGAAGTTGCGCGCGCCCGTGAGCGCCTTGATCGAATGCAACTGCGCTCTCCGATTGACGGCGTAGTTGCCACTCCTCACATCGAGAACATGGTTGGACACAAATTGAAATTCGGTGACGTTTTCGCCGACGTGGTCGATAACTCACAGGCGACTGTGGATATGGACGTCGATCAGGATGACATCGCCTTAGTTGCTCCCGGGCAGAAAGCACGTGTCAAACTGGACGGTTTTCCGGCGCGCACTTTCGAGGGACAGGTTGCAGTCGTGAGCCCGGTGGGCAGGATCGAGAGTGATACTCGCATTTTTTACGCGCGCGTTACGGTCGCCAATCGCGACGGCGTTCTCCGTGCTGGCATGCAAGGACGAGGTAAGGTCTCAACTGGATGGCATCCCGCGGGGCAAGTTTTCTTCCGCCGGCCTGCGATGTGGATTTGGTCAAAGCTCTGGGATTGGTTTGGGTGGTGATTATGAAGCACGCAAGTTTCAGGTTGGGGTTGGTTCTGCTGATGATGGCAGCCGGAACTTCCTGCAGTAGGACAGCTGCCCCCGTGAATGTGGCGGCCGCTTCGCCGGCAACACTTCCAGCGCCCGTGTCTTCCACGTCCGTTGCCGCTTCTACCGATACCTACACCGCGACCGGGCCGATCGTGGTCGAAAATCAGGTTGACGTCGCCGCGCAGCGGGAAGGGGTGGTGACCGAAATTCTGGTTGAGCCCGGGACCCGGGTCCACAAAGGCCAGCTTCTCGCGCGATTAGACGACCGGCAGCTAGCCGCTGATCTGGAGGCGGGCAAAGCGAAGACTGCCAGTATCGAGGCTGACCTTAACAATTGGAAGGCAGAGGCCAAAGTCCTCGAAGCCGACTATGAACGTGCGCGCAAAATGTGGGAGGCCAAGATCATCACGCAGGAGCAACTGGAGCACGCCAGGTTCAAAGCAGAGGCGGATCAATGGGATGTCCAGCGCGTGGGGCATCTGCTGGTGAACGCGCAGGACACGGAGAAATCCTTGGAGTTGGAACTGGAGAAGACCCAGATCGTGGCTCCATTCGATGGTGTGGTGGCACGCCGTTACGTTCGCGCGGGGCAGACGGTTACGCAAGATGAACGCCTTTTCTGGGTGACGGCCACAGCTCCCTTGCGGGTGCGCTTCACTCTGCCCTCGAAATTCCTCCACTGGATCAAAGTAGGAGACGCAGTGAAAGTAACGGCTTCTGACGCGAGCCCCGGATTTGAGCACTCCGCGCGCGTGATCCAGATGAGCCCGGTCGTGGACCCGGCGAGTGGCAGCGTCGAGATTCTGGCCGAGTTCTCTGGCTCAGTCTCCGATCTTCGGCCCGGCATGCAAGCGGAAGTTCACTTGGCCAAGCCATGAACATTGTCAATGCTTTGAATGTGGCACTCCCGGAACTTCCGGAGCGAGCGATCAAGCGAACCGTCCCGAAGCTTGATCCGCGGGTGTTTGCTCGCGAGCATATCGAACGAGGGAAGGCTGTGGTTTTGGCGAAGCTGCCCGGAGCAGCTACCTTCATCCGGCTCGAACCGGTGCAGTGGGCGCTCTTGCAGCTGTTCGATGGCGAAAGAAGCTATGCAGACATCTCCAGCCGCTTGCTCGAAGAAACTGGCATTGGCTATTCGGAAGATGAAGTTCGGGAATTTGCAGCCTTCATTCTCGAGAACGCCGATCTGTTTTATAAGAGCCCGCTGGAGAAGAACATTACATTGCAGCAAAAGTTGCGCGGCCAGCGTTTGAAACGCAAGCGCTGGGTTTCCGACTTCACAGACATTACGATTGCCGAGTGGCCCAATGCCGACGATTACATTTCTCGAATTTATCCCCGGCTCCGTTGGATCTACACCCGCTGGTTCACCCTCGCCGCACTGGCAATGTTCGCGGTCATGACCTGGATGTGGGCTGATCGCTTTGGGCAGATCTGGCGGGACAGCTTCGAGTTCTATAACTTCACCACCAAATCGGGCGGGGATCTCTTGGAGTTCTGGATTCTGTTCTCGGCGATGGGCTTTCTGCACGAGTCTTTTCACGGCTTGACCTGCAAGCATTTCGGCGGAAACGTGGAAAAAATGGGATTCACTTTGATGTACTTCGCGCCCAGCTTCTATTGCGATGTAACCCAGGTCTGGATTTATGGCACCAAATGGCAGCGTATTGCCACCGTAATCGCGGGGATTTGGGGGGATCTGATCCTCTGTTTTCTGGCTACTGTAATCTGGTGGTCCACTCCCACCGGCATGACGACGCACGACCTCGCTTACAAGATCATGATGGTTACCGGGATCGGGGTTTCGCTGCTGAACCTGAACCCGCTGATCAAACTCGATGGCTATTACATCTTCTGCGAACTCATTTCTGAACCCGACTTCAAGGAGCGGACAGACGCCTATTTTTCAGGATGGGTTCGCAAGCACGTTTTTGGAATGCCGGCGGAACTGGAATACGTTCCACGCCGCCGCCGTCCGTTCTACTTGATCTACGCCGTGCTTTCTGGAATCTACGGCTATCTTCTGCTGTCATTCCTCATGTTCTTCACCTACAACGTCCTCCATTCGTATTCGCCGGAGTGGGCATTTGTTCCGGCGGTCGTGATCGGGTATTGGGTCTTTCGAAGGAGCATCCACAGCGCGGTGCGCTTCGCCAAGCTTTACTATCTCGACAAAAGAGAACGCGTGGGAGCACGGCTCAGCCCGCTTCGGATCATCCCGTTGAGCGCAATCATCCTCTTGCTGCTGTTCCTTCCCGTTTGGCCGGATTTCGAGGCGGCGCAGTTCGTTCTCGAGCCGGCGCGGCGGGCGATTGTGCATACCGCAGTAGCGGGTAGGGTTTCCGGTGTCTTCGTCGACGAAGGACAGCGCGTCGAAGCAGGACAGCTGATCGCCCGTCTGGAAAATCTCGATCTCGAAACGGAGCTCGCAAACTCCAATGCCGATCTCAAGGCCGCTTCCGCTCGCGCAATGCAAAACCAAATCAAGTACGGAGACTTCGGCTCGGCGGAGCAGGAGCGCCAACGTCTGGCAGAGCAGAGCCAGACGCTGGCCGACGAGAGCTCGCGACTTGCCATCGTGAGCCCGATTTCCGGTATCGTGGCAACTCCCAGACTGCATGACTTGGAGGGAGCCACCTTGGACGAAGGCGCCCCAATCGCAGACTTGGTTGACGACTCACACTTGCTGGCGCGCGTTTATATACCGGAGTTCGCGATGCACCACATGCGACCGGGCCTTTCCATGCGGCTGCGGGTAAATTCCCGTCTTCTGCCGCTGGCGGCAACCATCCAATCCCTCTCCGCGGATTGGATGCTACTTGACCCTGCTCTCGGGGAGAAGGAGCAGCTGGCCGGAATCAATCCGCCACGTTTTTATGTGGCCAGTGTAGGCCTGGAGCCGACACCGGACTTGCGCCCGGGCATGATCGGGCAAGCGAAAATCCTCGTGGGCCATCGAAGTCTTGCGGGGTTTATGGCGCGGTTTACCCGTGACCTGGCGTACCGCCGTCTTTGGTGAAGCGGAATTTTGCGAGTCAGTAAAACAAAAGAACCCAACCGGTCTGAGTTTTAGAGAGGCGCGGGGAAATAGGAGCGCTCACTGCCGGTTTGGCGCTCTTTGTCGAATTGGCTCGCTTTACCGCGCTGGGCTTGATAACCAGTGATTTCTTCTGAGTCGTCAGTGGCTTCTTCTGGGTGGTCATGAGATACGCCCCTGAATCTTTCGGTAATCGCAAGAACAAGAGAGGCCACTTCATTCGAGGTGGCCTCACTTTTCTGCAGACCCTTGTCCTTGCGGGAAGATCTATCTCCGCCCTGCGTCAAGGATGCCGTGCGCATTGTTCTGTATGTGGGTCCCCGCAGCGGTCAATCGCGGTTTTACGCTACCAGAAATAGGAGCGCTCACGCTGGGCTTCTCGGCGTTGGTCGCATTGGCGAGGTTGGCTTTCTTTACTGCACTACGCTTGCTGATCAGTGACTTTTTCTGGGTCATAAGAAAATCTCCTTCACGTTTTATTAGCATGCCGTTTTTTCTGAGGCCACCTGGATCGAGGTGGCCTCCTTACCATCCGCAGAATCTTTCTTAGAAACGTACCCGAGCCACTTTTACCCGGCTAATGGCGGCCTTCCTGAGGTCGGCATGGGCCAATCGCGGTTTCACGCTGCCGGAAATAGGAGCGCTCACGCTGGGCTTCTCGCTCGTCGCGTTGGCGAGGTTGGCTTTCTTTACTGCGCTGTGCTGGCTGATCAGTGACTTTTTCTGGGTGCTCATGAGATGCGCTCCTGATTTTTTATTTAACCTGCTTGCACTTTTCGATAAGCAACGATTGTGCCAAAGTTATCGGCCTCGCAGGTCCAAATGCTCCCACAGAAGAATCAGCTACTTAGCGCGATTAGGGGTACGTCGCGCTGTGGCGAATCGGTCAACAATTAACCAGTATGGTCATTAAATGACCAACAGCCGGTTAATTTCTCACCCTAGTGGGCCCAAGTTGTGCTTGCGGCACAGATATTTCATCCGCTGCCGATCAATGTGCAGCAATTGGGCTGCAGCCGATTTCTTTCCCGATGTCCGCCGTAGGGCGGCTTTGAGATAGGCGATTTCGATTTTCTCGATTTCGGCGTCAAAATCCACGCCGTCTTCCGGGATCAAAATGGCTTCCTGGCTGGCCGTGCTCGAATAAACCAACTGGTGAGGCAGGTTATGCATGGTGATGATTGGGCCTTCCGTCATGAGCACCAGCCGCTGAATCACATTCTCCAGTTCCCGCACGTTCCCGGACCACGGATAGTCTTCCATGACGATCAAGGCATCTGCCTCCAACTGTTTCAGGGGCTTGTTATTCGCGCTGCAGTACATCCGCAGGAAGTGATCCACCAGGAGCGGCAGATCGCCATCGCGTTCGCGCAGCGGAGGGATGAAGATCGGAACCACATTGATGCGGTAATAGAGATCCTCCCGAAATCGTCCCTGTTTGACCATCTGTTCCAGATCGTCATTGGTGGCGGCGATCAGCCGGAAATCGATCTTCTTTGCCGTGCGACCCCCAATCCGCTGCACGACGTGCTCCTGCAGAACACGCAAGAGCTTGCTCTGCAGACCCTGGTTGAGGGTAGTGATTTCGTCGAGGAACAGAGTACCCCCATTGGCGGCCTCGATGAGTCCAGGCTTTGCCGTTTCAGCCCCGGTGAAGGCGCCTTTTTCGTAGCCGAACAGTTCCGACTCGATGAGAGTTTCGGGCAGGGCGGAGCAGTTCAAGCAGACATAAGGCTGGTCACGCCGCCGCCCGGATTGTACGACGGCGCGCGCCACCAGTTCCTTGCCGGTTCCACTTTCGCCTCGCAGAACAATGCTGGTACTGCTGTCGGCGACCGCGAGCACGGCCTGATAAACCCGCTGCATAGCGTCACTGCTGCCGATCAGGTCGCAGAACGCGGTTTTGTCCTGCACCTGATCGATCAGTCGCCGTCCTTCGGTCTGGAGCGCGCGCTTCTCGATGGCCCGCACGAGCACAATTCGCAGTTCTTGGAAATTCAGCGGCGCCAGAAAAAATTCGTCCGCTCCGGCCTGGCTCGCCTTCAAGGGAATGGCCCGGCTGTTGGAGCGCGTCAGCGCCACTAGTACCAGATCCTCCCGGATGTGCCGAATGTCTTGCAGCAGTTTCAGGCCGTCGGTGGCGCCGTTTCCAATACTGTCCAGGTCGAGCAGTATGGCGCGCAGTTCAAGGTTCTCCAGCGCTTTCTCAATGTTCTTGTCGCTTTGTGCCAGCGTGCTCGCGAACGTGGGCTCGAGGGCCCGGTGCATCTCCGGAAATGAAGAGCCATCGGCGGTGATGATGGAAATTGCATACTGCCGCGACAGTGGAGAAACCAATTCGGCGGACATGCTCGAGTCCCCTATACGAATGGCGGGGATTATAGGAGATCGGGCCACTGAATAGAAGCCGAATCGTGAAGAGGTCGCGCGTTTTCTATCGCCGCTCCGGGCTAACAACCGCCACAATCCCAATCTTCCGGCACGGCCGTGAAGGTGACAGCGAGACCGACTGCAATCGTCTCGGTGCCGTGATCCTCGATTGTGACCAGTTTTGTGGCCTCCCCGCCTGTTTTGTGCCTACTGTCTTCTTGGCGATGAGCCAAACAGGTCATCGAAGGAGTACAGCCCGTTGAACGCACGTGAATTCCGGTTGATCGCTGTCCAGTTACGACCGATCGCAGGTTGGCTTTGGTCCCGGCAGATGCGAGGGTTCTAGGTTGTTATTTCCGTATATATGTGTTCTGCGGCACAGCTCTGCGACTGCTGCATCTGCGAGCGCGGGCAGGACGGCCGCGACCGCTGGTGACAACTCTGTTCCCCACTCAGTGCTTGCTGGTTGCACTCCCAGCAGCACTACCTCGGGAGTTCGATAGGCCAGAACCCGGAGCGCTACCAGCAGATCCGCAACCCCCAGTTGGTGCACGCTCCCTTTGCCGGGCAAGGTTTGCAGTTCCTGGCTGGACATCCGAATCAGCGTTCCCGGAGGCTGCCCGACATCCACCGCATCCAGTACCAGCAGGTAGGAACAGTCCCAGATGTAGGTAAGCAATTCCAGGCCCAGCGTGCCGCCCTCAATCAGCGAGACGTCCGCGGGCACTCGCGGATCGTTTCTCAGTTTCTCTATGGCCTGCGGGCCGACCCCGTCGTCGGAGTGCAAAGTGTTGCCCAGACCGAGCACAATGCAGGTTGCTGGCGCCGTCATTCAGTCCGCCTTACTCAGGGCCGCATCCTTTTCCTCTTCCAGTTCGGCCTCCGGAACAAACTTGTAGCCGGTGAAGATGCTCTCGATCAGTCCATTCCGTTCTTCCCAGGACACGAGCACGGCGCTGTAAACGTGGTGGATCACAAACGCGAAGAAGGTAAACATGACGCAGAAGTGAACCAGCCGAATATGCTGGATGTCGATCACGCTCGGAATCCAGCCGAATAGCCAGCCCAGTGCCCACTTGCCGCGTACCTGTGTGTACAAGGTGAGGCCGGTGATGATCTCGATGAGCATAAAGGTGAACATCAACAGATAGGTCACGGCTGCGAGCGCGTTGTGTCCGACGTGGTGCGCAAGGTCTTTGCGCAAAAAACTGTAATAAGCCACCATTCCGCCCATGCCTCGCCACTGGCGGCGGTGGATCGGAACGAACGCCCGCCAGTTCGACCAGCTGTTCCCCTTGAAAAACCAGTACAGCCGCAGCAGAAACGCACTGATGAACACAAAGCCTGCGACCACGTGAATGAAGCGCATCGTCGCCATAAGGAAGGTCGTGGTGCTCTTGGCGACGATAAATGGATTATGGATGTAGTATCCCGTGAAGGAGAGCACAACGATTGGCAGGAATATAAACCAGTGCGAGATGCGGACTGGCAATTCCCACACATAGACCCGCACGGTGGGAAACGCCGGTTCCGGCCGGTGGGCCTCTCCCCATCCGTAGTGCCTTAACTCAGCCATCACGGCCTCCTTTCAGCTCGCCTTCTGCACGGTATAGCGCCGCCCCTGGCCATCGACCACGTGCACGGCGCAAGCCAAACAAGGATCGAAGGAATGAATGGTGCGCAGAATCTCCAAGGGGCGCTCTGGGTCGGCGATCGGAGTCTTCAGCAGAGACGCTTCATATGCGCCACGCTGTCCTTTGGCGTCGCGCGGTCCCGCGTTCCAGGTTGTAGGCACCACACACTGGTAGTTCTTGATCTTCTTGTCTTCAATTTCGACCCAATGCGCCAACGCACCGCGCGGCGCCTCATGGAAACCCCAGCCCTGCGCCTCTTTCGGCCAGGTGTCTGGGTCCCATTTCTCGCCGTTGTGCACTCGCAGGTCGCCATGCCCGAGCTTGTCGCCGAGTTCCGCCACCCATTTGCTGACTTGTCCAGCCATCACATGGGCTTCGATCGCCCGAGCCGCAATGCGTCCGAGTGTCGAAAACAGTGCCGTTGCGGGCGCATTAAGCTTAGCCAGAACGCCGTCGACCGCGGCCTTCACTTCCGCATGGCCGGAGGCATAGGCAATGAGCATCCGCGAGAGGGGTCCGACTTCCATCGGGACATCCTGGTAGCGCGGCGCCTTCAACCAGGAGTACTTCTGGTCGGTCTGTAGATTCTCAAATGGCGGCTTCGGTCCCGTGTACTTAGGATTGGTTTCCCCCTGATAGGGATTCTTCCCTTTCTGGTCGCCGTCCGAATACTCATACCAGGAGTGAGACACATACTCTGTCACGTTGCCCGGATCGACGTGGTGTACTTTCGCAAGATCACGATTGAAGATGGCCCCGCGCGGCAGGAAGAAGCGAGAAGAATCCTTGATGGCCCCCTGAGGAAAATCGCCGTAGGAGAGGAAATTCCCGAGTCCCTCGCCGCGTCCGAACCAGTCGCGATAAAAGCCGGCAACCGCGAGGACGTCAGGAACGTAGACCTGATCGACAAAGGCTTGCGCCTTGCTGGCCAGCTCGGCAAGAAAAGTGATGCGCTCGGGATTGATCGTCGCCTGCGGCTCGTCGGGATCCATCGCGGTTGACATGCCGCCCACCAGATACGTCTGGAGGTGCGGATTCTTCCCGCCCAGCACGGCGTGGATGCGGATGTAGTCTCTCTGAAATTCCAGCGCTTCCACGTAGTGCGCAACGGCCAGCAGATTGGCCTCAGGCGGCAAGTGGTACGCGGGATGACCCCAATACCCGCTGCTGAACAAGCTCAACTGCTTGCTTTCGACCAGTGCCTTCACTCGGTCCTGGATTGCCTTGAAGTATGCGCGGCTGGATTTCGGCCAAGGCGAAATGGATTCGGCCAGTTGCGAGGTTTTCCCCGGATCAGCCTTGAGCGCCAGAGTCACATCCACCCAATCCAGCGCATGCAAGTGGTAGAAGTGGATCACGTGGTCCTGCACGTATTGGCTGGCTCCAATGATGTTGCGAATCAGGCTGGCATTCGCCGGGACCTCGATGCCGAGCGCATCCTCGACCGCGCGCACCGAAGTTAACGCGTGGACCGTGGTGCACACGCCGCAGATGCGTTGCGTCCAGATCCAGGCCTCGCGCGGATCGCGGCCGCGCAGGATCATTTCGATGCCACGGAACATGGTTCCTGAACTCCAGGCATCGGACACCGCACCACCATTGACTTCTGCCTCGATGCGCAGATGGCCTTCAATACGAGTCACCGGATCAACCACGATGCGTGCCATAAGTTCCTCCTACGCTTTCCGCGGCGGCTCACTGCTCGCCGAAGGTGCTATTGCTGCCGGCATGGGCCGCATGCGGTCACGAACCGCGCTAGCGATCCCATGCACCACGGTTGCGCCCGCCACGGCGGCGGTGATTCCCAACCCGATCTCGCCGGCGGAAACATCTGCGCCGAAGCCCGGAACTGTGGGCAGCCGGTCGTAAAACGGAGAGCGGGTATCCCAGAAGCGGTGCGAGGCGCAGCCCAGGCAGCCGTGACCGGCCTTCACCGGCCAACTCGTGCCATCATTCCAACGCACCGAGGGACAATTGAAGGTTGCCTGCGGACCCTTGCACCCCATCTTGTACAGGCACCAGCCCCTGCGATGGCCTTCGTCATCCCACTCCTGAACGTAACGGCCGGCGTCGTAGTGGGCACGCCGCTCGCATTGGTCATGGATGATCCGTCCGTACGCGAACAGAGGCCGGTTGTACTGATCCACTGCGGGCAATCGCCCAAACGTCAGGTAGTGAACCAGCACGGCCGCCGTGTTCACCGGGTTCTGCGGGCAGCCGCCGAGATTAATCACCGTGGCTTCCGGCACGGCCTCTGAGATACCTACGGCGCCAGTGGGATTGGGAGAAGCGGCCACCAGTCCTCCATCCCATGCACATGCTCCGGCGGCAATCGTGGCGGCGGCGTTCGGGCATACGTGGCGCGCGATATCAAGTGCAGTCCGGCCGCCTACGGTGCAATACACCCCGTCATCAGCGAGCGGGACTGCGCCTTCGACGACGGCAAGGAACTTGCCCTTTTCCTCGCGTACGACGCGCTCCAGCGCAGCCTCTGCCTGGTGTCCGGCGCCGGCCATAATCAACTCGTGGTATTCCCAGGAAAACAGGTCTAATACCACCTCCAGCACAGTGGGGTGGCCGGAACGAAGGATGGACTCAGAGTTCCCGGCACAGTCCTGAAATTGCAACCAGACCAGTACCGGCTTCCTGGCTTTCTCCAGGGCGGCGGCTACCTGGGCGAGGTAGCGCGGAGGAAGCGCCAGAGTGGCCGTCATCAAGCTGCAGAATTTCAGGAAGCGGCGGCGGTTGATGCCTTTCTCTTGCAGGGCCCCAGACAACGAATGATTCGGCGGGAGCATGGGCTC